>VOFF01000182.1_pt1 | contig 260726 bp, 241 predicted proteins | sample 5384061 | NCBI WGS metagenome assembly VOFF01 (sample SAMN12384725, study PRJNA508395) | human gut metagenome | isolation source: healthy gut E | host: Homo sapiens | reverse complement strand
TAATAGTTTAATTCCTTAATACGTTTCAATGGCGATCTGTTCCACCGGGCCGCCCGCTTCGCTGCCCATGAACAGCCGCTCCTGCTTGGCAAAGCCGTCCGGGGTATCGCTGACAAAAAAGCGGGTGGTGCCGCCGGTGCTGCGCCCGCTGGAAATCCCAAGGTCATCCAGCGCGGTGGCGGTAGCAATGGCGGTCAGCTTGCCGGGGTCAATCAGCGTTACGCTGTCGCCCACAAAATCGCCGATCATTTTTTTCAGCAGCGGGTAGTGGGTGCAGCCAAGGATCAGGGTGTCAATGCCGGAATCCCGCACGGGGGTCAGGTATTCCTCAATCATCAGCTGGGTCACTTTGTCGCCGTTCACATAACCGTTTTCAACCAGCGGTACAAACAGGGGGCAGGCGCGGGCAAAAATCTGAACCCCCGGCACCAGATCTTTCAGCTGGGTGGCATAAGAACCGCTGCGGATGGTGGCCGCTGTGCCGATCACGCCGATGCGTTTGTTTTTGGTGGCGGCAGCAGCTGCGCGGGCTGCCGCACCGATCACGCCGGTGTAGGGTACCGGCAGCTGGGCAGCTTCCGCCGAAGGATAGGTGGAAGATACTGTGCCGCAGGCCGCCATAATGAACTTGACATTCTGGGAAAGCAGGAACCGGATATCCTGCTGGGCGTACCGCACGATCACATCGTGCCCGCGGGAACCGTAAGGCACGCGGCCGGTATCGCCAAAATACACAATATCTTCGCCCGGCAGCAGGCGGCGCAGCTGGCGCACGGCGGTCAGCCCGCCAAGGCCGCTGTCAAATACGCCGATGGGACGAGTATCCATCAGTAAGCACCTCGCTTTTTGCTCAGTGCAAGGCCGATTAGCTTATCAACCAGGGCGGCAAAGCTGTAGCCCTCGTTTTCCATCAGCTTGGGGTACATGCTGATGGGGGTAAAGCCCGGCAGGGTGTTCAGCTCATTGCAAAGCACGCGTCCTGTGCCGTGCTCTACAAAGAAATCGCATCGGGCAAGACCAGCGCAGCCCAAAGCCAGGTAAGCGCGGGCAGCCAGCGTTTTGACTTCGTCCAGCTTCTGGTCCGGCAGGTGGGCGGGAATCACCGTCTTGGATATACCGTTTTTATACTTGTCGTCATAGGTATAAAACTCTGCGCCGGCCAAAATCTCGCCGGGGCGGGTGGTGCGCACTTCCTGCGGGTTATCCGGGTTGCCAATGGCGGCACATTCCACTTCCTGCCCATCAATAAACTCTTCAAACACCACTTTGTCATCTTCCCGCAGGGCGGTGTCAATGGCGGTGTTCAGTTCTTCACGGTTGTGGGCCTTGGTGATGCCCACGCTGGAACCCGCATTGGCCGGTTTGACAAAGATCGGGTAGGGCAGGCGGTTTTCCACGCGGGTCAACAGGGCGCTGCGCTGGGTTTCCGCTTCGGCTCGGACGGCGCTGCACCAGTGGCAGTGGGGCACATGATAGGCGTCCATGATGGTATTGGCAACGACTTTGTCCATGCAGGCAGCGGATGCCAGAACGCCGCAGCCCACATAGGGGATGGCAGCCAGCTCCAGCAGGCCCTGAATCGTGCCGTCCTCGCCGTTTTTGCCGTGCAGGATGGGGGCGACCACATCCACCGGCAGCAGTTCATAGCCGTTGGCGCTGTGCACCAGCAGGCCATGGTCGCTGCGGTCTGGGCTGAGCACGCAGGGCACGCAGGAAGCATCCTGCTCCCAGCTGCCGCTGCGCATGCCCTCGGTAGAGCCGCTGTATTTCAGCCAGCGGCCCTGTTTGGTAATGCCCACCAGAATCACTTCATATCGGTCCGGCATGGTGGCAAGGGCATCCGCCCATGCCGCAGCCGAAACACAGCTGACCTCATGCTCGCTTGAACAGCTGCCAAACAGCAGGGCCACGCGGATCTTGTTTGCTTGTTGTTTCATATTGTCAGGTATGCTCCCTTTTTGTTTTCGGCCGGTTCCGGGGCAGTTTGCCGCCGGAACCTGGCTGTATGGCATAACACTACACTTTAATACTATATCATATTTATGCGGTTTATGCCAGTGGTTGTCCGCTATTTCCGGGATTTTTTGCGCAAAACAAAATCCCCGCAGCCCGCCGGTGCAAAACCGGGGCCGCGGGGGATAAGATACGATACTTTAAGCCGGATTTTCCACAATTTTTAAGGCAACACCGCATAATTCTAAGTGCCGATACGGCGAGCGAGGTGCGGCAGCTGCTAAGCCAAAAGCGCAGATAATACTGGATGCTGCAAAGGTGAGCGCCGCCAGTGGCGGAAACAGCGAACCGAAGCAGGGGCAGCGGTCGCAGAGTGCGAGGGGCTTTTGCCCCCGAAGCACGATGCGGGTACCGCAACCCGACATTATCGAGCATTTTGGCAACGCAGATGCCGTGCCGCAGCCGCCGGAGCGGTGCTTAAGCCGTCAGGCGGGAATTATGCGGTATTGCCTTAAGGAACTTGTGGAGAACAAAAGGCTTCGGGAGCAGCGGTTATACGTACTTGGCAATAATGGAGTTCACCGCATCAGGGTCAGCTGCGCTCCAGGTCTGCCAGTTCTGGCCTGCGGCTGCAGCAGCCTGGCCCAGCTCCACCAGCAGGGCGGGGAGCTGCTCTTCATATACGGTGCCGATGGTATCGCCAAAGTGGGCATGGCCCAAAGCATCGGACCCGCCCAGGAAGATGGCAAACGCCGGGGCAGGCTTGCCGCCCGGCACCGCTTTAACCGTGCCCTGGAAGCCGATGGCTGCGGCCTGGTGGCCGGAGCAGCTGGACGTGCAGCCGGAAATGCAGACTTTGGGCAGGGCACCGTCCGGAATGTTAGCCTCCCGCACGGCCTGCACAGCGCGCTGCAAAACGGACTGGCTGTCCCGCACGCCCTGCTGGCAGATGGAAGCGCCGACGCAGGCAACGCTGGTCTCAAACAGCGTTTTGGCACCATCTGCGGTGGCATCCAGCACAGCAGCAGCTTCGTCTGCCGTCAGGTTGATGATGTACAGCGTTTCATTGGGGGCAACGCGGCATTCGCAGCCGGGGATGGTGCTGAGCAGGTTGTCCAGCTGCACCAGCTTTTCCGGGATCAGGCGGCCGCCGATGGGGTGGTACGCCACAGCGTACAGCCCCGGCTGTTTTTGGGCAATGGCGCGCGGGTCATCCAGCGTGCCGGTGCCGGTTTTGGTAATGGCGGCGGGGGTCAGGTGCAGTTTCAGGCTTTCGTCCGCCTTGGCAGCGGCAACGTTCTCCAAAAAGACGCGGCGCAGCTCGTCCGGGCCAAGGGTCTCCTGCATAAAGCGGGTGCGGGCCTTGGCACGGTTCTGGTAATTGCCGTGCTGGCAGAAGGTGGTGATCATGCCGCGGATATAGTACAGCACATCCTCTGCGGGCAGGGATTCTGCCGCCAGAATGCCCATGCGCCAGCCGCCGCCCAGGCCGCCGGCAATGTACAGCTTAAAGGTGCCGTCCGGCTGCGCCACAAAGCCCATATCGCGGAACGCGGTGTGCACACAGTCATCCACGCCGTTGCAGAACGCAACCTTCAGCTTGCGCGGCATGTGGATGTCACGGCAGATGGAAAGCAGATACTCCGTTGCGGCCTCGGCCCAGGGCATAACGTCAAAAGCTTCGCCGGGCTGCACGCCGGTCAGGGGGGCTGGCCTGAATGTTGCGGGGGTTATCACCGCCGCCGCCGCGGGTGATAATGCCGCAGGGGATGGCGGCCTCCATGATGGCAGGCACCTCGTCCGGGGTCAAATCGTGCATCTGGATCGCTTCGCAGGTGGTCAGCTTCAGGAATGGCACATGGTACTGCTGAACAGCCTGTGCCATAAAGTGCAGGCGCTCCGGCGTGACCCGGCCGCCCGGCAGGCGCAGCCGCAGCATATGCTTGGCGGCATCGCGCTGGGCATAACTGCCAAACCCGCCGGAAATGCCTTTGTAGTCCTTGCGGGCAATTTCGCCCTGGGCAAAGGAGTGGATCGTGTTGGAAAAGCCGCCGATTTCTTCGCGGTAAGTGTTGAGCCATTGCTGATCCATGGTTGGAACCCCCATTACATCCTAGTTATTTTTTCATAAAATAATAAATAATAATGAATAAAGAATAATGTCAGTGCGCCGCCCGCGGCGGCGCGAATAAAATAGGTTGACTGCTTTGGTCGGAGTGCTTTTTGCCGGAGCAGTTGACCTAACTAAAATGTGACGCCGTGGGCGTCACACAACCATTATTCATTATTCTTTTTTAATTACATCACTAAGTATAGTGGATAAAAAAGCAATCTGCAAGAAACTAAGCAAAAACAAAGCCCGGCCCGGCAGACAGCCGGTACCGGGCAGAGTGACAGAAATTATTCGCCAAATACCTTGATGTAGTCAGCCTTGAACTTTTCAATGCCGGCATCGGTCAGCGGGTGATGCAGCATCTGTTCAATGACCTTGTAAGGAACGGTGGCGATATCAGCACCAGCCAGAGCGCAGTCCGTTACATGGATGGGGTTGCGGACGGAAGCGGCAATGATCTGGGTGTCAATGTCGGGGTAGTTCAGGAACATGTCATGAATGGTTTCGATCAGTTCAATGCCGGGCTGGCCAATGTCGTCCAGACGGCCCAGGAACGGGCTGACGTAAGTAGCGCCTGCGCGGGCGGCCAACAGCGCCTGGTTGGCGGAGAACACCAGCGTGCAGTTGGTGGGAATGCCCTTGGCGGACAGTGCCTTGATGGCCTTCAGGCCCTCAGCGGTCATGGGGATCTTGACGACCATGTGCTTGGGGTCCAGGGCATAGATGGCTTCGCCCTCAGCAACCATGGTTTCAGCGTCCACGGTGGTGGCCTTTACTTCGCCGGAAATGGGGCCGTCCACGATGGTGGCGATCTCTGCCAGGGTCTCGGCATAATCGCGGCCTTCCTTGGCGATCAGACTGGGGTTGGTGGTAACACCGGCAATAATGCCCATGTCATTGGCTTTACGGATCTCATCTACATTCGCAGTATCAATAAAAAACTTCATGATTTTGCCTCCTTTTATGTGGCATTTTATTCGTCCTTTGCATTATATCACAATATTCTATAAAATGGAAACATTTTTTAAGGCCTGCGCAAAAGTCCGCAAGGAATGAGAAGGCCCGCGAAAAAAATGAGAAATGCCGCGCTGGTTTCGGATCCCAGCCCTACTAGACTGCCATAAAAGACACCCCGCAGCAAGAGATTCACTGCGGGGTGTCTTTATCAATTTGTGCGATGCCCATTAAAGCTTTTCGCCCCGCTCTTTTTCAAAAAGGCGGGAAAAGCGGGAATTATTCGTACAGAGGGAAGCGAGCGGTCAGGCTGGCAACGCGGGCAGCGATGTCGTCTTTCTTGCCTTCAAAGTCAAAGATGCAGTCTGCGATGCAGTCGGCAATCTCTTTCATCTCGGCGGGGCCCATGCCGCGGGTGGTCACAGCAGGGGTGCCAAGGCGGACACCGCTGGTCACAAACGGGCTGCGCTTTTCACCGGGAACGGTGTTCTTGTTGGCAGTAATGTGTACTTCGTCCAGGTTGTGCTCCAGCTCCTTGCCGGTCATCTCGGAATCGGTCAGGTCAACCAGCAGCAGGTGGTTGTCGGTGCCGCCGGAAACCAGCTTCACGCCGCGGGCGGTCAGCTCGTCGGCCATAGCAGCGGCGTTCTCCACAATCTTGCGGGCATAATCCTTGAACTCCGGCTTCAGTGCCTCGCCAAAGCAGACAGCCTTTGCAGCAATCACGTGCTCCAGCGGGCCGCCCTGGGTGCCGGGGAAGATGGCGGAGTTGATGCGCTTGATCAGGTAAGCGTTGTTGGTCAGGATCAGGCCGCCGCGGGGACCGCGCAGGGTCTTGTGGGTGGTGGTGGTCACAACATCAGCATAGGGCACCGGGTTCTGGTGCATGCCGCCGGCAACCAGGCCGGCAATGTGAGCCATGTCCACCATCAGCATTGCGCCGTAACCGTGGGCAATCTCGGCCAGCTTTTCAAAATCGATAGCGCGCGGGTAAGCGGAAGCACCGGCAACCAGCAGCTTGGGGCGAACCTTGGCAACCTGCTTGGCCAGGGCATCGTAATCAATGCGGCCGTCCTCGGCAGAAACGCCGTAGGAGACAAACAAAGTTGTAGTTCTTGCCGCTCATGTTGGCGGGGGAACCATGGGTCAGATGGCCGCCCTGGGAAAGATCCATGCCCATGACGGTATCGCCCAGGTTGAGCAGGGCAAAGTAAACGGCCAGGTTGGCCTGTGCGCCGGAATGGGGCTGCACGTTGGCATATTTGGCACCAAACAGCTTGCAGGCACGGTCAATCGCAATCTGCTCAACCTGGTCCACAAACTGGCAGCCGCCGTAATAGCGGTGGCCGGGGTAGCCCTCGGCATATTTGTTGGTCAGCACGCTGCCCATGGCAGCCATAACGGCAGGGGAAACAATGTTTTCGCTGGCAATCAGCTCAATGTTTGCCTGCTGGCGGCCCAGCTCACGCTGCATAGCCGCACCCAGCTCCGGGTCATACCCCGAAACAAAACCAATGGTGTCCATCATGTCCTTGTACATAATACTTACTCCTTTCAGTGTTACCCTTATATACTGAAAACGGGGGGCCCCGCCCAAAAACGAATTAAGTTAGGAGGTAGGAGGTAGGATGTAGGAGGTAGGAGTTATTGCAAGGCAAAGCCCGCAGCCGGATATGAAAGGAAAATTGTAGGGAACGGTCTTGACCGTTCCGAAACCAATGAAATTACCAGGCAAAAGACCAATAATCCGAAACCCGCAGAACGGTCAAGACCGTTCCCTACAGATTATCCCAATATTCCGGCAAACTTTTCTGGTGCCCACAACCAAAAACTCCTAACTCCTCCCTCCTAACTGATTAGATGCTTCCTTTCGTGGAAAGCACGCCCACAATGCGGTCGTCATGGCGGACGGCGGCGGAAAGGGCTTTGGCGAATGCTTTGTACATGGCTTCCAGCTTGTGGTGGTCGTTTTCGCCGTACAGCACCTTCAGGTGCAGGTTCATCATGGCGCTGTAGCTGACAGCGTAAAAGAATTCCCGTGCCATCTGCACATCCATGCCGCCGCAGCTCTGCCCGGCAAAGCTGGCATCATAAACAAAATACGGCCGTCCGCCAAGGTCCACAGCGCACAGGGCCAGCGTTTCGTCCATGGGCAGCATGCTGCTGCCGTAACGCACAATGCCGGCTTTGTCGCCAAGAGCCTCACGGATGGCCGTGCCAAGCGCGATGCCGCAGTCTTCAATTGTGTGGTGACAGTCCACGTTCAGGTCGCCATCACAGTGTAATGTCAAATCAAACAGGCCGTGGCGGGCAAAGCCGTCCAGCATGTGGTCAAAAAAGCCGATGCCGGTGTGCAGGTCGGCTTTTCCGCTGCCGTCCAGGTCCAGGGTGACGGTAATGTTGGTTTCCCGCGTTTTGCGGGTCACGGTAGCAGTGCGGCTCACGGTTGCATCTCCTTTGCATGGTCCGGCCAGTGGGTGCCGGAAACAAAATAATCCGCATATTTGGTAGAAAGTTCTTCCCCCAGCCGCATTACGCCGCCGTACAAATGGCGGGAACACTGCGCCCGGATGGCGGCGGTATCATTGCGGGCAATGGCATCCAGCAGAACATCATGTTCCGCCACAATATCGCCAAAATTGCCAACGGCCACAAGGTCCAGCATGCGGAACCGCGAATAGCTGTTCTGCGAAGTCTGGATCAGCTGCCACAGCTGGTCTTTGCCGGTGGCAAGAAACCAGCTTTCGTGCAGGCGGCTGTCCAGCTCATAAAACATCCGCGGGTCCGGGTGGGGTTGGGCCGCCAAGCGGCGCAAAGCATCGTTGCGGGTTTTCAGCTGGGCCAGCTGTTCGGGGGTGCAGGCAGCGGCAAAGTCTGTCATCACGGCGGACTCCACCGCGTTGCGCAGGTAGATCTGCTGGCTGATGATGTCAAAATCCAGCTGGGTGACCCGCGTGGATTTGTAGGGGGTGACTTCAATCAGCCCGGCAATGCGCAGCTCCTGCAAAACGCTGCGCACCGGCGTGCGGGAAACCCCGAACTGCTCGCACAATGCGTTTTCCCGCAGGGTGGAGCCGGGCTTTAATTCCAGCAACATGATCTGCTGGTACAGCGTTTGGAAAATGTCATGGCTGGAAAATGCCTGCATGTCCGGGGACCTCCTTCTCTTTAGTATACTAAAGAATATAGCACCGTTGCCCCCGTCCGTCAACGATACACCCCAACATTTGGATGATTGTCTGATAAGAGTTTACGATTTTGCAACACATTCCGGCACTTTGCGCGCTACAATAATGTTAACAAACCATAAGGTGTACCTGAAAAGTCGAAAATTCAACCTGTTTCTACAACCAAAGCTGGATTTTGCCTTAAATCCCGCTTGTGTTTGCGGAATAATTGTCATTTTCTTTGCTTTCAGCTACACTCTAAGGCGGAGTTTTGCGCCTTAGCGGTGCTCCCTGTGTGACAAAAGCTGGCGAACCCCTGTATCTGTTGCCGGCTTGTGTGAAAGGACCAAAAGCAACATGGGTAAAATCATCGGAATTGATTTAGGAACAACCAACAGCTGCGTGGCTGTGGTGGAAGGCGGACGCCCAACCGTTATCCCAAATGCCGAAGGCCAGCGCACCACCCCGTCGGTCGTTGCTTTTGCAAAAAGCGGCGAACGCCTTGTGGGCGATCCGGCCAAACGCCAGGCTGTCACCAACGCACCGCGCACCATTGCCAGCGTTAAGCGCAAAATGGGCAGTGATGAGCGCATTCCCATTGACGGCAAGTGCTTCTCCCCGCAGGAGATCAGCGCCATGATCCTGCAAAAGCTGAAAGCGGATGCAGAAGCTTATCTTGGTGAACCGGTGACAGAAGCCGTTATCACCGTGCCGGCTTATTTTAACGATGCCCAGCGCCAGGCTACCAAAGATGCCGGGCGCATTGCGGGCCTGAATGTAAAGCGCATTATCAACGAACCTACTGCGGCCGCCCTGGCTTATGGCCTGGATAACGGCAAGACCCAGAAAGTGATGGTGTATGATCTGGGCGGCGGCACGTTCGATGTTTCGCTGATCCAGATCGGGGATGGCATTGTGCAGGTGTTGGCCACCTGCGGTGATAACCATCTGGGCGGCGATGACTTTGATGCTCGTGTGGCTGACTGGCTGGTGCGGAACTTTGCCGCCGAAAACCAGGTGGATCTGACCCGTGATCCCGTTGCCATGCAGCGCGTGCGGGAGGAAGCCGAGAAAGCCAAAAAAGAGCTTTCCGCTGCCACCCATACTGAAATCAACCTGCCGTTCATCACCGTTGGCCCCAACGGCCCGCTGCATTTGCAGGCGGAACTGACCCGCGCCAAGTTTGATGAGCTGACCGCCGACCTGGTGGAGCGCACGGCACTGCCGGTGCGCAACGCCCTGCGGGATGCCCACCTGGCCGCCAACGACCTGGATCAGGTGCTGCTGGTAGGTGGTTCCACCCGCATCCCGGCGGTGCAGGCCAAGGTCATGCGGATGATCGATCTGGAACCGTCCAAAACGCTGAACCCGGACGAGTGTGTGGCCCTTGGCGCTGCGGTGCAGGGCGGACGCCTTGGCGGCGAAGGCCTGGCTGCCGGCGGGCAGGACCTGCTGCTGATGGACGTTACCCCGCTGACCCTTTCGATTGAGACGGTGGGCGGTGTGGCAACCCATCTGATCGACCGCAACTCCACCATTCCCACCCGGTATTCCAAAATCTTTACCACCGCTGCGCCGTTCCAGAGCACAGTTGAAATCAAGGTGCTGCAGGGTGAGCGGGAGTTCGCCAAGGATAATAAGCTTATCGGCAACTTTACCCTCAAGGGCATCAAACGCGCCTGGGCCGGTGTGCCGCAGATCGAAGTGACCTTTGATATTGACGCCAACGGCATTGTGACGGTGAGCGCCCGTGACCTTGGCACCGGCAAACAGCAGAGCATTACCATCACCGGGTCTTCCAACCTGAGCGAGCAGGAGATCCGCCGCGCCATGGACGATGCCGCTGCCTTTGCCGGGCAGGATCAGGAGCGCAAAGCCGCCATCGAGGCCCTGAATGCCGCGGAAGCCGCCATCTACCGCGTCAATTCCGCCCTTGGCAGTAAAGAGGGCAAGGAGCTGGATAAGGACACCAAAAACCGCATTAAAGAAGCAGAAAAGAACCTGGAACGCCTGACCCGCCACAAAAAGCCCGAAAAAATGACCCCCCAGGACACCCAGGCCCTGAACGCCGCCCGTGAAGCCCTGCAAGCTCAGACCAAGGACCTGGTAGCACAGTGGGAGCGACGAGGGAAAGTTAGGAGTTAGAAAGTAGGAGTTAGGAGTTTTTGGCTGCAGGTACCCAAAAATTCCGCCTGAATATTAAAACAAAATGTAGGGAACGGTCTTGACCGTTCCCTACGATTATTTTATGGGTTTGCGGCGGGCATTCAAACCACCGTTTAACTCCTAACTCCTACTTCCTAACTCCTACCTTTACAGGTAGCTCAGTTCCTCCCGTCTGGTTCCTGCCAGATCGGGGTGATCGAGGACGGCGCCGGCACCGAGGGCAACGCAGTCCAGCGGGGCTTCGGCAATGTGTACCTCAATGCCGGTTTCGTTCTGGATCAGAGTATCCAGCCCGCGCAGCAGGGCACCGCCGCCCGAAAGCATGATGCCGCGGTCAATGATATCGCTGGAAAGCTCCGGCGGAGTGCATTCCAGCGTGTCCTTGATGGCTTCCACAATGCGCATCAGGTTTTCGTTCATTGCCTCGCGCACTTCTTCGGAGCGGATCAGGATATCTTTCGGCAGGCCATCCACCAGGTTACGGCCCTTGATCTCCATTGTGGTTTCGCCATGCTCGGTGTCGGTGGGGTCTGGCGGGCAGGCGGAGCCGATTTCCAGTTTAATCTGCTCAGCAGTGCGTTCGCCCACCAGCAGGTTGTATTTGCGCTTGATAAAGCTGGTAATGCTCTGGTCCAGCGCATCGCCCGCACAGCGTACGCTGCGGGATGCCACAATGCCGGAAAGGCTGATAACAGCCACTTCCGCCGTGCCGCCGCCGATATCCACAATCATGCTGCCCACCGGTTCAGCGGTCGGCAGCCCGGCACCAATGGCGGCGGCCATCGGCTCTTCGATCACCGTTACCTGGCGAGCACCGGCTTTGGCGGCGGCCTGGCGCACGGCGCGGCGTTCCACTTCGGTCACGCCGGACGGCACGCAGATGACCACGCGCGGCCGCACGAACAGGCGGCTGCCGCATGCCTGGCGGATAAAACTTTGCAGCATGGCGGCGGTGATGTCAAAGTCGGCAATCACGCCGTCTTTCAGCGGGCGTACCGCCAAAATTGAGTTGGGCGCTGCGCCGATGATGGCTTTGGCCTCGTGGCCTACGCAGCGCACACGCAGTTCATCGGTGCGGGCATCCACCGCCACAACGCTGGGCTCGCGGATGATAATGCCGCGGCCTTTCATATACACCAGCGTGTTGGCGGTGCCAAGGTCAATGCCAATATCACAGGTAAACATATTGCGCAGAGCTTCAAGCAGCTGCAAAATCGGATTTGCCATTTTTATCTCCCCATCATGTGTTTGTGCGGGTGGGCCGCACAAAGAATGCGCACGACACGCCGCAGCAGCCAGGCCGCTGCGGCACTGCCGTTACAGCGCTCCGGCCTGGCGCAGTACCTGTGCCAGACGGTGTACGGGCAGACCCATAATATTGTAATAACATCCCACAATGCCGCTGCACCACAGCGCAGCATGGCCCTGGATGGCGTAAGCCCCGGCTTTGTCATACGGTTCCGGGGTGCGCGCATAGGCAAGCAGGTCACTTTCCTCAATGTGCGCAAACTGTACGCGGGTGGTTTCAGTGGCAAGGTACGCCTTGCCGCCGTGTACCACGCACAGCCCGGTATGTACTTTGTGTTCCCGGCCAGAGAGCGCGTGCAGCATCCGCACGGCGTCTTCCTCGCCGGAAGGCTTGCCGAACACAGCGCCGTCACAGTCCACCACGGTATCACAGCCGATCACGGTATCATCGGGGTGCTGCTGCGCCACGGCCAGGGCTTTGGCTTCTGCCAGGGCCTGGGCCAGCTGGGCAGGCGTTGCGGCGGTAATGCGGCTCTCGTCCACATCACTGGGGGCAACGGTGTAGTTGGGCGTGATCAGCGCCATCAGCTCCCGCCGCCGCGGGCTGCCGGAGGCTAAAATCAAGGACATAATGGGATGTTCCTTTCGTAACAGATTCTACCGCACCACCGCGGCGAAACAAAGGGAAAAGAGGAAGTTAGGAGGTAGGAAGTAGGAGTTAGGAGTTAAATGTGCTTTTGAAGGTTTGCAACAAAGAATAAAATAAATTGTAGGGAACGGTCTTGACCGTTCCGAAACCAAAGGATTTATCTGACAAAAGGCCAATCATCCTAAACCTGTGGAACGGTCAAGACCGTTCCCTACAGGTATCTTTTTTTGCACACAGCCAGACTTTACAGGTTATCTGCGACCCCAAAAACTCTTAACTCCTAACTCCTCCCGCCTAACTCTCAACTATTTTCCCGTCGATCCAAACCCTCCCGCGCCGCGTTCGGTTTCGTTCAGGGTGGCGGCGGGCACAAAGGTAGCTTGCCACACGGGGGCAATGCACAGTTGGGCTACGCGCTCGCCGGGGGCGATGGTGTAAGGCTCGGTGCTAAGGTTGATCATGGGCACTTTCAGCTCGCCGCGGTAATCGCTGTCCACAACGCCAACGCCGTTGGCCATGCACAGCCCATGCTTGATGGAAAGCCCGCTGCGGGCATACACCAATGCCACGCACCCGGCATCCGGCAGCTCAATGGCAAGGCCGGTGGGCACCAGCACCCGCTGCATGGGGGCAATGGTCAACGGCTCTTCCAGCGCGGCGCACAAATCAGCCGCCGCCCCCGCCGTTGCATATGCCGGTACCTTAGCCAGCGGGGAAAGAACGGAATATTTGACGATTTTTTGTTCCATAGTACGTTGGGGTGAGTTAGGAGGGAGGAGTGAGGAGTTAGGAGTTATCTCAATTAGGAATTAGCAATGAGCAATTAGAAATTACGATGCCCCCCGTAGGGGCGCATGATTGCAAATTCCATTATGGCATATATGGCAATGTTTCGGAACGGTCAAGACCGTTCCCTACAGAGCAAAACCTTAGGCCCTGCTTTAACTCCTAACTCCTACTTCCTCACTCCTAACTTACCCTTCCTCCGATATTATGATTTAGGGCAATACCGCATAATTCTAAGTGCCGATACGGCGAGCGAGGTGCGGCAGATGCTAAGCCAAAAGCGCAGATAATACTGGATGTCTTATCGAGCATTTTGGCAACGCAGATGCCGTGCCGCAGCCGCCGGAGCGGTGCTTAAGCCGTAAGGCGGGAATTGTGCGGTGTTGCCTTAGTTATTCGTATAATATAGCCCTCTTGTAAACTCGCCGTCAAAGGGCTGCTGATGGAAAAGGTGGGTCAGGACCTCTTCCACGCGGTCGGCAGGTTCCAGGGTGAACGCGGCCACGGCAAGGTCCACCGGCATTTCGGTCAGGCGGTCCCCCATATAAAGTGGTACAGGGTTAAACACGGTGCGCATTCCGGCGCTGCCGGGGGCGGAGCACCGCACCGGGAAATCCCGCCCTTTGCGGTCCCGCAGTTTGCCCTTGTGGGTGCAGCCCGCGCAGCTGGTGCGCACATTGCGCAGCGGGCAGGCGCGGGTCAGCATCAGGGGCAGGTGGCCATAGCACAGGGCAGCGGTGGGCACCGGGGTGCCGTCTTTCTGCCGGGGTGCCACAGCACGCATGGCGGTCAGGGCGGTTTCAGGCTGCACCAGCAGGCCACGGGCACCCAGGCACACATACTCTGCCGCAGACATTGGGTTGGTTACATTCAGCCCCAGCCCGCCGAACACCGGCAGGGGAGAGGCATACCCAAACTGCGCCAGATTGTTTGCAACCACACCCGCAAAATCAGAGCCTTCCAGCGCAGCCAGGCGGCGCATGGTGTCCGGTTCCACAGTGCCGAAAGCAGCGCGGGGCAGCTCCAGCAGCGTTTTGCAGCGCAAGGGCTGCGGCACAGCGTCCGCTTCCCGGATGGGCAGGATCAGATAGCGCAGCTTGGCCAGGTATTCGGCACCGGGCAGCTGGGCAGCGGTTTCAAAACGGGCGGCCAGCTGGGGTATCATGCCTACTTCATGCTCGGCGTATTCCGGCAGGGTGATTTCCTTTGTGGCCAGGGGCGCAGGTTCACTGCGCTTTTGCAGCAGCTTGTCCAGCGCTTCGCGGCGCATCTCATTCCAGGCGGAGCCGGGCAAAAATCCGGGGCCGCCCTCGCCGCAGGCAAACTCAACCCCGGCGCAGGTGAACGGCGTACCGCCGGTTTTGCCCAGGGCACGCTCAATGCCGGGGGCGGGGTCTTTCTGTGCGGGCTGCGGTTCATCGGCGCTGTACACATTGACACGGCTGCCGCTGTCATCGAAAGCTGTCAGCTTGATGCCGCCGTCCTCCACACCGCCGCTGACGCAGAAATGCACCGGAATGCGCTCCAGTTCGCGGCGGAACAGCTCGCGGGCTTTCGGCGTGGCGGCGCGCGTAGCGGCTGCATCGGCTTCGGTGCGCACGCCAAACATGGTGCCGTCATTGCGGCCTACCAGATAGGCATCGCTGAAGCCGGAGCGGGAGAAAATATCCCGCAGCAGCGCTTCATCATAGGGCTGCCCGGCGCGGGCTGCGCGGCAGGCCGTTACCGCAGCGGCGGCATATTCCGGCGTGCGCAGGCGGCCTTCAATTTTAATGCTGGCAACCCCGGCGGCTTTCAGCTGGGCCATGTGGGGCACAAGGTCCATGTCTTTCAGGCTCAGGTGGCAGGCTTTGCCCGGCTGGCCGGGGCGCAGGCCGTTGGTAGCATCAAACGGCAGGCGGCAGGGACCCGCGCAGGCACCGCGATTGCCGCTGCGCCCGCCCAGGAACGCGCTCATCATGCACTGGCCGCTCATGGACATGCACATCGCGCCGTGTACAAACACTTCGCATTCGATCGGGCTTGCCTTTACCACGGCTTCGATCTCCGCCAGGCTCAGCTCACGGGCCAGAATGGCGCGGGAATACCCCAGCTTTGCCAGCATCTTGGCGCCCTCTGCGGTGTGGATGCTCATCTGGGTAGAGCCGTGCAGGCGCAGGCCAGGCGCAATGCTGCGCACCAGCTGCGCGGTGGCAAGGTCATCCACAATCACGGCATCCGCCCCGGCGGCGGCAACAGCGCGCACGGCATCGGCCAGGCCGCCCAGCTCGGCGGCGTAAACCAGCGTGTTCAGGGTCACATGCACCGCAACCCCGCGGGCATGACAAAAACAGACGGCTTCGCGCAGGGCATCAGGGTCAAAGTTCCCAGCGCTGCGCCGTGCATTGTAGCCATCCAGCCCAAGATATACGGCGTCAGCCCCGGCAAACACCGCAGCCCGCAGCATATCAGCATTGCCGGCGGGGGCCAGGATCTCCGGGCGCTGTAAAACAGTCTGTTCCATCAGGCTTCGCTCGTCAGGGAACGGCGGTGCAGGTCGTCCACCTTTTTGCGCAGGGCGGCGTTTTCGCGGCGCAGCTCCTCGGCAGCCATCTTGGCGGAGGCGGCATCCTCCAGATAGTCTTTGATCTGGCGGCGCATATTATCCGCGCTGCCGCTGGCCTTTTCCAGCTCATCGCGGTAGTTCAGCGCGGTCATGATGGCAGCGGTGGTGATGGAAACCGAATTGGAAGAGCTCATCAGCTCATTCATATCAAGATTCAGGCGCTCGGCCAGGTTCTGCATGTAATCTTCACTTTCGTTGGTCGAGATCACATAGCTCGAACCGCAGATGGTCAGACGTACTTTGTTAGCCATAGTTGGGGTCTCCTTTGTTTCAGTTGATGGTGTTTTTATCAGGAACACCCTGCACTTTTGTCGCCAAAAGCGGGACGGAAAGGGGCTTCTGCGCGGCAAAACCGCTCACCAGCCCCCGCAGCGCAGGGAAAATGCTTAAAATTATACCCTTATATTATAGTATAAAATGCCCGTAAGAAAAAGCCCCTTTTGTGTAAAATTGAAAAAATTGACGCGTGTGGGAAAAAAGCCTTGCACATATCGCCAATTTTGACTATAATGCTTAAGGTAAGTATTTTTATTGATTTTGAAAAATCAGTATAATCCCAGAGGATTCTGGTATAGATAAGCCGTAAGGAGAGGGATACTTTTGATGAAACTTACTAAAAAAGAATTTGAAAAAATTCTCAAAGACAAGGTCGTCAGCGAATGCGGCGTCACGTTGGACGTTGCTTCCGCCGAGCAGATCTACCGTTGCATGGCAATGATCGTTCGTCAGATCATGTCTGACCGCCAGAAGCAGTTCCAGGCCAAGACCCTGGGCGAAGGCAAAAAACAGGTCTATTACCTCTGCATGGAGTTCCTGATGGGCCGCAGCCTGCGCACCAGCCTGTTCAACCTGGGCCTGAACGAAGTTGCCGAGCAGGTTCTGGCTGACGCCGATATCAAGATCGACACCATTTATGAGCAGGAGCCTGATGCAGGCCTCGGCAACGGCGGCCTGGGCCGTCTGGCTGCCTGCTACCTGGATGGCATGGCTACCGACTGCATCCCCGGCACCGGCTATTCTATTTTGTATGAGTATGGCATCTTCAAGCAGAAGATCGTGGACGGCTGGCAGCAGGAAACCGCTGACAACTGGCTGCCCGGCGGCCAGGTGTGGATCAAATCCCACCCCGACCAGGCACAGGAGATCCGCTTTGACGGCCAGGCTATCGAGACCTGGGAGGGCGGTTTCCACCATGTCAAGTACGAAAACTACAACTCTGTCATTGCTGTTCCTAACGATATGTACGTTGCCGGTTACGGCACGCAGGGCGTTTCCAAGCTGCGCCTGTGGCAGGCCAAGGCACCCAGCTTTGATATGAGCAGCTTCAACGCCGGCAACTATAACACCGCTATCAGCCAGTCTGCTTCCGCAGAGCTGATCTCCAAGATCCTGTACCCCAACGATAACCACACCGAGGGCAAGATCCTTCGCCTGCGCCAGCAGTACTTCTTCAGCGCTGCTTCCGTTGCCGATATCCTGGGCAACCACCTGAACCAGTACGGCACCCTGGAAAACCTGCCGGATAAGATCGCCATCCAGCTGAACGATACCCACCCGACCATTGCCATCCCCGAAATGATGCGCATTTTGCTGGATGAGTGCAGCTATGAATGGGATGCAGCTTTCGACATCTGCCGCAAGGTCTTTGCTTACACCAACCACACTGTCATGAGCGAGGCTCTGGAAAAGTGGAACGTGGATATCTTCCGCTCCACCCTGCCGCGTATCTGGCAGATCGTGCAGGAAATGGACCGCCGCTGCCGTGCTGACCTGGAGAAAGCCTTCCCCGGCGACCAGGGCAAGATCAACTACATGGCAATCATTGGCGACAACCAGGTCCGCATGGCCAACATCTGCGCCTACACCTGCCATTCCATCAACGGCGTTTCCAAGCTGCACAGCGAGATCATCAAGGACAGCGTGTTCCATGATTACTTCCTGTACAAGCCGAACGCATTCAAGAACGTTACCAACGGTATTGCTTACCGCCGCTGGCTGCTGGCTGCCAACCCCGGCCTGACCAAGCTGCTGGAAGATTCCATCGGCCCCGGCTTCAAGCAGGATGCTTCCGAACTGAAGAAGTTCGAGAAGTTTGCTGACGATTCCGCTATGCTGGATAAGCTGGCCGCCGTCAAGCGCGCCAACAAGGTGAACTTTGCCAACTATCTGGAAAAGGCCACCGGCCAGGTCATTGACCCGGATTCTATCTTTGACTGCCAGGTCAAGCGCATGCACGAGTACAAGCGCCAGCACCTGAACGCCATGAACATTGCCGCTGAGTACCTGTACCTGAAGGCAAACCCGAACGCTGACTTTGTGCCCAAGACCTATATCTTCGGTGCCAAGGCTGCCCCCGGCTACTACATGGCCAAGCAGATGATCCGCATGATCTGCAAGCTGGGCAAGCTGATTGACAACGATCCCGCTGTTAAAGATAAGCTGCGCATTGTCTACCTGGAAGACTACTGTGTCTCCCTGTCTGAACGCCTGATGCCCGCTTCCGAAGTGTCCGAGCAGATCTCTCTGGCCGGCACCGAGGCTTCCGGCACCGGCAACATGAAGTTCATGCTGAACGGCGCAATCACCTTGGGCACCCTGGACGGCGCGAACGTGGAAATCGCCGATGCCGCCGGTAAGGACAACGAGATCATCTTTGGTATGCTGACCCCCGAAGTCAACGCACTGAAAGGCATGGGCTACCATCCGCAGGCATTCATCTCTGATGATAATGTTGCCATGGCAGTTCTGGATATGCTGGAAAAGGGCTGGAACGGTGAGAACTTCAGCGAGGTTACCAACAACCTGCGCAACTCTGACCCGTACATGGTCCTGGCTGACTTCAAGGATTACCGCCGTGCCCAGCACACCGTGCAGGAACTGTACAAGCAGAAGCAGACCTGGAACCGTATGAGCCTGATGAACATCTCCAACGCCGGCATCTTCTCCGCCGACCGTTCCATCATGGATTACGCCCGCGATATCTGGGGCGCTACCCCGGTTAAATAATCTGCCCAAAGCAGAGCTTTAACCGCAGTGCGGGCGCGTGTGCAGCTGTGAACGTACACGCGCTGCCCGTACAATAAAATAAACGAACAGCCGCGATCCCGGCAGCCGACTTGAATTTGCCGGCGCCAGTGGGGCACGGCTGTTTTTGTACACTTGTTCAATGTAAGGATTGATTTGTTTGCCTGAACAACCAACGCATACTTTTTTTAACTCCCGCTGTGCGGAGTATAAAACACCGTTTGGCGCAGTTCCGGCGGGGCAGACCGTTACCTGGCGGTTGACTGTGCCGGAAAGACTGGGCTATGTGGACCCACACCTGGTGCTGACCAAAGACCGCGAAGACCCCGTGCATTACCGCATGGATTTTGACGGCCAGACCCCCGGCGTAAACCATTTTGTGTTCCAGCTGGCCCCCACCACATCGGGATTGTATTTTTACCACTTTGACCTGTACACGGATTTCCGCAAGATTTATCGCACCGCCAACGGGGAAGGTGAGCTGACCTGGGTGAATGGCCTGGATTGGCAGCTGACGGTGTACGAGCCGGACTTCAAGACCCCGGACTGGATCAAAGACGGTACGATGTACCAGATCTTCCCGGACCGCTTTTATGAGGGCGTACCCAACAAGCCGCTGCCCTTTGCGGACCGCATTTACCGTCCGGATAAAACCGGCGAGCCGTATTTTTGGCCCAATGAGCAGAGCGAAGGCTACCTGAACATGGACTATTACGGCGGCGATTTTGCGGGCATCCAGCAAAAGCTGCCTTACCTGGAAGAGCTGGGTGTTACCTGCATTTACCTGAACCCCATTTTTGAGGCTCACGCCAACCACCGCTACAATACGGCCAACTACCTGAAAGCCGATCCACTGCTGGGCACCAACGAGGATTTTGCCGCCCTGTGCGCCGAGGCCAAAAAACACGGCATCCGCATTATTCTGGATGGCGTGTTCAGCCACACCGGTTCGGATTCGCTCTATTTTAACCGCGAAGGCCGCTATGGCCCCGGCGGCGCTTACCGTGACCGCAATTCGCCCTACCGCAGCTGGTATGACTTCGATTCCGGTTATGTCGGCGGCTACCGCAGCTGGTGGGGCTTTGAGACCCTGCCCGAAGTGGAGGAGGAGGACCCCTCTTACGGCAACTTTGTCTGCGGCAAGGGTGGCGTGATTGATACATGGCTGGGGCTGGGGGCTTCCGGCTTCCGGCTGGATGTGGCGGATGAACTGCCTGATGATTTTATCGAAAAGATCCGTGCCGCCGTCAAAGCCCACGGCGAGGACAAGTTGCTCATCGGCGAAGTGTGGGAGGACGCCACCACCAAGGAAGCATTCGACCACCGCCGCACCTACCTGCGCGGCCATGGGCTGGATGCCACCATGAACTACCCGTTCCGCAATGCAGCTGTGGCTTTTGCCCGCGGCGAGGATGCCAGCGCGGTGGGGGAGCAGATCATGTCCATCTGCGAAAACTATCCCAAACCGGCGCTGGACTGCGCAATGAACTTCCTTTCCACCCACGATACCGAGCGCGGTATTACCGCCATTGCAGGCGAACCCGCCAATGGCCGCGACCGCTACTGGCAGAGCAAGCGCATGATCCCCGGCGACCGCATTGATGATGCCCTGCGCCGCGTGCTGCTGGCTTACGCCATGCTGTACACCCTGCCCGGCGTGCCCTGCGTGTATTATGGCGATGAGATCGGGATGCAGGGCTACCGCGACCCGTTCAACCGCGCATATTTTGACTGGAACTCCACCGAGCGCCGCTTGCGCGTGCCGCTGACCAACCTGGCCCGCCTGCGCCGCAGCTGCGATGCTTTTGACGGCGGCAGCATGGAGCTGGTGGAAGCCAGCGCCGATGTGCTGCACTACCGCCGCGTGGGTAAGGAGCAGTCCGCGGAGATTATCCTGAACAACGGCCCGCACCTGATTGTCCGCACCGCCTTTGGCAAGCAGACCGAAGTAAACCCCGGCGGCTTTACCATCCTGGTAGAAGATAACCAGCCGCAGCATGTGGGGTATTTTAAGTACTACTGATTTGATGGGCAGGCACTTACTGGGCGAAAGCGAACGGAATTGCAGAATTAGGGCAACACCGCACAATTCCCGCCTGACGGCTTAAGCACCGCTCCGGCGGCTGCGGCACGGCATCTGCGTTGCCAAAATGCTCGATAAGACATCCAGTATTATCTGCGCTTTTGGCTTAGCATCTGCCGCACCTTATCGGCACTTAGAATTATGCGGTATTGCCTTAGCAATTAGGAATGAGTAATTAGAAATTGTAGGAAAAAGCCACGGCTTTGCGTTTGATGCAGGGCCGCGGCTTTTGGTTTTATTCGATTAAAGGGATGGAGTAGAAGCAGGGGAGCGGGACGGAACTTTTTGCTGGCAACCAGCAGCAGGGTCAGGATGGCAATAGCAGACCATGCGCCGGTGAGGTAGAGAAACCAGTTGCTGATATCCAGAAAAACAGCTCCGGCGGCGGTGAAAAGCAGATTGTACAGCTCAACGACTGCAATATACCCGGCGCTGAAACAAAACAGCCGCGCAAACAACCGCGGAAGAAGCTTTGGTGCCCGGAACACAAACCGGAAAAACATCAAAATGCCGATGCAGAAAAAGCAGAGGAACTTGAGGTAAGCGTGCGGGTCATACCCCTGCAGGCAATGCAGAATGTTCAGCGGCGAAAAATCCCAGCAGACCTCCTTGCCCGTTAGGCCGAAGCGGTAGTTCGCAAAACCGACACTGTGGTACAGCTGCCCGCCAAGGAACCAGAACCGCATAAAGCGCAGGTCATTGTAAAAACATACCACCGCCGCCAGCAGGAAGTCAAAGATCAGATTATAAATTTTGTGAGATTTTTTTTCCATGGCAAATGACCACCTTTCCCCCGTGAACCAGGAAATGTAATGTGCGTACAAAAACGAATATAATAAATAAAAAATTATTACTGTATAAATGCTAGCATACCATCGGTCATAAGTCAATAAGAAACCTGTATAATTTGTGCTGCCGGAATATAGCAAGGTATACAAAAAGCCCGATTCCGCGTCAAACATGGCATTAGGCTTTGGCTATATTAGAACGGAGAAGCGTTCAAATGAACCGAATCAGTTGCTTTTGACTTCAAAGGTAACAGAATGGTTGCTCCAGAAGCTGGGAGAGAATGTGACTTCAAGATTCTGCCAATCTTCGGGAACTTCGTAAGAAATAACACCATTCATCTTTTTACCAGCGGCAACGTTGCCATCAAGGGTACTCTTGTCTGACAGAGCGACAGCTGTAATGCTTTCAGTAACAGAGTAGTCATCACAGTAGGCTTCGAAGCTGGCAATACTACTAACATTGATGTCGGAACTGGAATCGTTTTCAATCTCGAATTCAAGAGTAACAAAGATGTTGCCTGCGCTGGGAGTAAGGTATTGGGAACCATGACCTGTTTCTGCATTTACAAGCGTAACTTTGACACCGTTACTTTCAGCAGTATCGCCGATACTGTAAACGGAAGGAGCATGGGTGACAGTAGGTGTGCTGGGGGTGGAAGAACCGGAAGAGGCATCGGAACTGGCGGAAGCGGAGCTGCTCGCATCTTGGTTGGAGGAACTGGAAGAACCACCCGCGACACCAATCAAAATAAACAGTACAACAATAACGATAATGGCGATAAGGCAGCCATTTGGTGTTTGCTTTTTACGGCAATGGGGACAGACTTTTGCATCATAAGGAATTTCTGACTTGCAATATTTGCACAGTTTTGTTTCAGGGGTTTCTTTCGACATGTGACATCCTCCTTCTTTATTAACTATTGTGATAATCAATAGCTATAATAAAAATATATACAAAACACGATACAAAGTCAAGCAAAAATATAAGAATCACAATAGAACAATATTGAGAACTATGGTAAACAACTATACTCATTCTAATAGAAGGGAGAAATGGGGTATAGGTGTGCTTGGGGAGCTTTTACAGGAACTGAGAAAAGATAAGGGGATGACCCAGGCAGAATTAGCAGCAAAGCTGGAACTGTCACCTCTTACGGTATCTTCATATGAGTGTGGGCGCAGTGCACCGGATGATGAAACGAAAGTGAAAATCGCAGAAATTTTTGATGTTTCTGTTGACTATCTCCTAGGTTTGATTCGGGAGCCGGTATCTTACCGCAGAACAGTGACAGAAATTATTCTGCCAAAAAACTTTCAGGAAGATGACATTGCCAAAGTGCAGGAATACATCGAATTTTTGCAATACAAAAAAGAACAGGCAAAAGATAGAAAATAATCTGCTGTGCTGGAAATTGAAATAAAATAAAAAACAAAAAAGCTCGATACAGCAAATAATTTCTGCATCGGGCTTTTATCGTGTTTCAAATTATACTATATTAAAGTTTCTTCGGTTCCTTCTTCTCAAAGAAGGAACAACAACCCCCGTAACAAAACTCAGCCCAGGCTGATGCCCATGGAGCGGGCAACGTTGAGCATATCGCAGTCATCGGGCACGCCGCGGGTCTTGCCGGCGATGTCTACCAGCGGGTTGGCGGTAACGTGGTTGTTCACCATGGCAACGGTCACGCCAAAATGGTCGTCCGCCACCAGGCGTGCGGCATAGGTGCCAAACTGGGTGGCCAGCACGCGGTCATAGGCGCTGGGGCTGCCGCCGCGCTGCATATGGCCCGGCACACAGATGCGGGTCTCGGCGCCGGTCAGCTCCTCCACCTGCTTGGCAATGCGGTTGGTGGCGGTGGTGTAACCGGCAGCGGCGCGCTTGGCGGTCCATTCTTTGCGCTTCATCTTGGATTCCTCGGTGGAAAGCGCACCTTCGGCAACCGCCAGGATGGAGAAGTTCTTGCCGGCCTTCTGGCGGCGCATAACAGCTTCGGCTACCTTCTTGATGTCATAGGGGTGCTCCGGAATCAGGATGATGTCCGCACCGCCTGCAATGCCGGAATACAGCGTCAGCCAGCCGGCCTTGTTGCCCATGACCTCAATGCACATTACGCGGCTGTGGCTGCCCGCAGTGGTGTGGATGCGGTCAATAACGTCAGTGGCAATGTCCACAGCGGTATGGAAACCGAAAGTAACATCAGTGCCAAAAATATCATTGTCGATCGTTTTGGGCAGGCCGATGATGTTCAGACCCTCCTGGCTGAGCAGGTTTGCCGTTTTGTGGGTGCCGTTGCCGCCCAGGCAGAGCAGGCAGTCCAGCTTGGCGTCCTTGTAGGTCTTTTTCATGGCGGCAACCTTGTCGACCTTGTCATCGCCCACAACGCGCATCATCTTGAACGGGGTGCGCTTGGTGCCAAGAATCGTGCCGCCTACCGTCAAAATGCCGGAAAACTCATCCGGTGCCATGACGCGGTAGTTGCCGTTGATCAGGCCGTCATAACCGTTCAGAATGCCAATGATCTCCACCTTGTCGCCCATGCGCTGATACAGCGCTTTGGCCGCGCCGCGGATGGTTGCGTTCAGGCCGGGGCAGTCACCGCCGGATGTCAAAATACCAACACGCATCTTCATAGAAACCTCCCTGTCAGGCCGGTGCCGCTGGCGGCACGCGTACCGCGTTGCTGCACAATGCCGGGCAATGTGCATACAATTTGCATATTCTATCTTTTACAATACGCCACGCAGGCGGTTTTGTCAATGCGGTGCGGGGGGAGCAGGGGAAAAATTTTTGTAACCATTCCTAAAGCGGGCAGAGAGGGTGCAGATGCCGGATTTTTACATGTTTAACAAAAAAATCACAAAGATAAAGCGTTTCTTGTGTTTGATGCAGGCATATGGTATAATGAAACTGCAAAAGAGTACCTTCTCTTTTGGTCCGCAGATCACCTTGCAACAAGGAGATATGGATATGAAAAAGCGTGTAACGTTTTTGGCAGCTCTGCTGGTTGCGGCATGTTTTGGTGCAACCGTGGCGATGGCAGAAGGCAGCGCCAAAGTAACCGCCCAAAGCGGCCTGAATATGCGCCAGGGCCCCGGCATCAATTATAATGTGGTGACGGTATTGAATAACGGCGCAACCGTGAATGTTGTTACCCCCGATGACGGCAATGGCTGGGCTTATGTGACCAGCGGCAAAAATGCGGGCTGGGTGGCAACCAAGTATCTCAGCGGCAGCGCCGCCACCACGCAGGCACCGTCCTGGCGCGGCAGCGCCGTCAACTGCACCGTTAAAAGCGATGCGAACATCCGCCGCGGCCCCGGTACGGACTTTGGCGTGCTGGGCGTTGTGCCCGCAGGCTTTACCGTCAGTGTGGACAGCTACCAGGATGGCTGGGCCAGTGTGACCTGGGGGGATGTTTCCGGCTACATTGCAACCAAGCTGCTCAACGGCCTGCCTGCCGCCAACGGCGGTACCTCCACGGCCAGCAACTCCACCAGCGGCCGCTACGAGGGTGCGGATGTGACCTGCACCCTGAACAGCGACGCCAACCTGCGCAGCGGCCCTGCCACCAGCTATGAGGTGCTGACCGCCGTTCCCGCGGGCTTTACCGTTACGGTACACAGCTATGCCAACGGCTGGTCCTGCGTGACCTGGGGCGATACCACCGGTTACATTTCCAACAGCCTGATCAACGGCCTGCCCACCGCCAACGGCGGCAAGGGCGGCAGTTCTTCCGGCAGCCCTGCCGGTACCAGCTGGTACGGCGGCCATGATTATTCCAACGTGTACGACTACAGCTATTACCGCAGCCAGAACGCTGATCTGCGCGCCGCGTTTGGCAATGATGCCAACGCCTACCTGAAGCACTTTGTGAACTATGGCATGGCGGAGGGCCGCCAGGGCCGCGCCAGCTTTAACGTATATACTTACCGGGATGAACACCCCGAACTGTGGGAAAAGTTTGGTGATAACCTGCGCGGCTACTACCTGTGGGCGTGCGGAATCCCGCAGTAAAAAAATTAAGGCAACAACGCACAATTCCCGCCTTGCGGCTTAAGCACCGCTTCGGCGGCTGCGGCACGGCATCTGCGTTGCCAAAATGCTCGATAAGACATCCAGTATTATCTGCGCTTTTGGCCTAGCAGCTGCCGCACCTCGCTCGCCGTATCGGCACTTAGAATTATGCGGTATTGCCTAACCAATCAGGAGGTGTCAAGATGACATTTCTGTTTTGGGCAGCAGCCATTGTGGTGTTTGCCATTGCGGAAGCTGCTACCACGGCGCTGGTTTCCATCTGGTTTGCCGTTGGTGCAGCGGCAGCCATGGTGGCCAGTATCTTTACCGCATCGCTGGGCGCTCAGTGCGCCGTGTTTGCCGTGGTGTCCGCCGTAACGCTGGTCGTTATGCTGCCGCTGCTGGCAAAGCGCCGCACCATGCGCCAGCCGCCCATTACCAACGGTTCGCCGCTTACCATCGGCAGCCGCGGCATTGTTCTGCGGGAAATCCCGCAGGGGGATATCGGCCGCGTGCGTGTGGATGGGCTGGATTGGCAGGCCCGCACGGTGGACGGCACTCCGCTGCCAAAAGATGCACGCTGCGAAGTAAAAAACGTGGACGGCGCGGTACTGATCGTATCCGCTGTTCCCGTACCGGCTGCGGCACAGCCCGCAGAACAACTGCACTAAGGCAGCCTGCCAAAGTGCCCCGTATTGTTTGAGGAGGCCCCTAATGTTACTGGTTATTGCTATCCTGCTGGTCCTTGTGCTGATCGGCATCGCCCGCTGCATTGTCATTGTGCCCCAGTCCAACGCCTATGTTACCGAGTGGCTTGGCGTGTATAAGGATACCTGGGGTGCCGGCCTGCACCTGCGCACCCCCTTTGTGGAGCGTGTGTCCCGCAAGGTCAGCCTGAAAGAAGAAGCCGCAGACTTCCCCCCGCAGCCCGTTATCACCCGCGACAACGTTACCATGATGATCGATACCGTTGTGTTCTTCCAGGTGTTTGATGCCAAGCTGTTTGCTTACGGTGTCAACCGCCCCATCCAGGCCATCGAGAACCTTTCTGCTACCACGCTGCGCGATATCATCGGTTCTATGTCCCTGGACGAAACGCTGACCAGCCGCGATCTGATCAACACCAAGATCACCGCCAGCCTGGACGAAGCGACCGACCGCTGGGGCATTAAGGTAAACCGCGTGGAGCTGAAAAATATTGAGCCCCCGGCAGAGATCCGCCAGGCCATGGAAAAGCAGATGAAGGCCGACCGTGAAAAGCGCGCTTCCATCCTGCTGGCGGAAGGTGAAAAGCAGGCAGCCATCACCCGCGCCGAAGGCGAAAAGGAAAGCGCCATCCTGCGCGCCGAAGCCGTAAAGCAGCAGCGCATCCGGGAAGCTGAAGGCGAAGCCCAGGCCCTGCTGATGGTGCAGAAAGCCAAAGCGGACTCTATCCGCCTGATCAACGAAGCCGCCCCCAGCCAGAACATGCTTGCCCTGCGCAGCATGGAAGCTATGGAAAAAGTGGCTGACGGCCAGGCCACCAAGATCATTGTCCCCTCCGAAATGCAAAACCTCGCCGCAACCGTGGCAGCGATTAAGGAAAGCTAAGGCAGCACCGCACAATTCTCGCCTGACGGCTTAAGCACCGCTCCGGCGGCTGCGGCACGGCATCTGCGTTGCCAAAATGCTCGATAAGACATCCAGTATTATCTGCGCTTTTGGCTTAGCATCTGCCGCACCTCGCTCGCCGTATCGGCACTTAGAATTATGCGGTGTTGCCCTAAGCTCAATTAGGAGTTAGGAAGTAGGAGTTAGGAGTTAAACGGCGGTTTGAAGTGTCCGCCGCAAGCCTATAAAATAATTGTAGGGAACGGTCTTGACCGTTCCGTTGCCTTGAAATCGTATCCCATTATGGGTAATAATTTCAGGGTTTCGGAATGGTCAAGACCGTTCCCTACATTTTTGTTTTAATATTCAGACAGAACTTTTTGGCATCTGCGGCCCAAAAAACTCCTAACTCCTACTTCCATCCATTCCCTCATCGCATCCATCTGGTTTCGGGCATCCTGGCGGCCAAGCTCATATTGTGCATTCAGAACTTCGATGTCGTGTTCCATACGGCCAACATGCAGTAACTTGCTGGGGCGAATCAAAAAAACATCGCCCTGTTTGGCGGCCTGTTCTACAGCGCACACTTCGGTGTTGTACATCTGGTCGCGGCCGCGCATGGCCTCCACAAAGGCGGGATACTTGCGGTACATAGCTTCAAACGGGGCCATGGCGGCGGGCTGTTTCAGGTATCCGGCGGGCTGGGTCAGCACTACAATGCTTTTGCGGCAGCCGAAATCTTTCATTTTGGCATAGGGGATGCTGTCGCTCACGCCGCCATCCAGATAGAGATTGCCGTTCCACTCCACCATTTTGGAGCACAGCGGCATGGACGCTCCCGCGCGAATCACATCCATCTTGCTGCCAACTTTCAGCTCGTCGCACAGGATATACTCCGGCTTGCCGGTGCGCACATTGGTTACGGTGACATAAAAATCAACGGGGGCTTTTTCAAAAGCAGCTTCGTTAAAGGGATCCAACCGCAAGGGGATATCCTCATAGCAGAACTTGGTGCCCACCACTTCGCCGGTGGTCAGCAGGGAATACAGGCCCATAAAGTGCTTATCACTGCGGTATTTGCGGTAATAGCGGATGCTGCGCCCTTTTTGCCCGGCTACATAGCTGCACCCGTGCAGCGCACCGGCCGAAACCCCCACCACAACGTCCGGCATGATACCGGCTTCCAGGAAAACATCCAGCACACCGGCGGTGTAAATGCCGCGCATGGCACCGCCTTCCAGCACAAGGCCAAGGCGCTGGCCGAATGGTGTATTTGTTGCCATATCTTCATTCACCTCGTATCATCGTGATTCGTGATCGTTAGAAGGGCAGTGCCGCGGCACAGTCCTCGTCCGTATAAACGGCAATTCCGTTTTGTTCCAGCAGCTCGGCGGCTACACCGCTGCCGGGAATTTTTTTGCCGCTGAAAGTGCCGTCATAAATCGTGCCGTGGCCGCAGCTGGGGCTGTTGGCTTTCAGCACGGCTACCCGGCAGCCCGTCAACCTTGCCAGCTGCAGGGCAATTTCGGCACCTTTGCGGTACTGGGCGGTCACGTCGGCCCCGGCAGCTGTCACCACGCGGGAACCAATGCGCTCCGCAGGCGTGCGCGGTGTGGGTAAGCCGCCGTACACTTCGGGGCAGACGGGCACCAGCTCATGCCCAGCAGCCTGCAAAGCCGCTACCAGGGCCGGGCGGGCGTTATCGCCGCCGGAATATTTGCACGCAACGCCAAGCAGGCAGGTGCTGATGAGAACTTTCATGCCGGACACCACTTTCAGCTAAAAATTGCGGGATGTTTAGAATATAAGGCAATACCGCATAATTCTAAGTGCCGCAGCCGCCGGAGCGGTGCTTAAGCCGTTAGGCGGGAATTGTGCGGTGTTGCCATAAACATCATAAACAGGTTTTTATTATATCATAAACTTTTTGCCTGGCGCATACAATTTGCTTTGAATTTGAACAAAGGGGGCAAACTGTATGAGAAACCAAAACCGCATTACCCCGGCGCAGGCCCGGCAGCTGATGCAGCAGCGGGCCATTTTGTGGGATGTGCGCACCCCGGCGGAGTATGCCGCGGGGCATATTCCCAGTGCGCACAATGTTCCGTTGGACCGGCTGGAAGAGGAGCTGCCGAACCTGCCGTCCAACGGCCACCCGGTTATTGTCTGCTGCCGCAGCGGGCAGCGCAGCGCCATAGCGGCGGAGCTGCTGGCCCAGGCGGGGCGGCAGGTGTACGACCTTGGCTCTATCAACTGCTGGGATGGCCCGCTGACACGGTAATAAGGAGAAGCCCATGAAGCGCTGGTATAACCGAAAGCCCGAAACGATGCAGGATTGGCTGCTGCTGTTTGCGGTGGCTGCCGCGCTGCTGGCTGCGGTGTGGTATCTGCCCGCCATCGCGGCTGCGTTGCGGGTGCTGCTGGGGCTGGCAACGCCCTTTGCGGGCGGTTTGGCGCTGGCCTATGTGCTGGATATCCCCGCCCGCTGGTTTGCCATCCACCTGTTCGGAGGGCGGCGCGGGCCGGGTATCCTGCTGGCGTATCTGGCACTTTTTGGCACAGTTGCGGCACTGGTGGGGCTGGTTGTACCGCAGCTGGTGCAAAGCGTGGGCAGCTTTGCCGCGGCTCTGCCCGGCTACCTGGAAAACGCGCAGGCGTTGCTGGAGCTGGTGCAGGCAAACTATGGGGTGGATACCACCAGCCTGAGTGAACTGCTGCTGAATTCCGGCAGCAGCGTGGAAAGCTTCCTTTCCGGCCTGGCCCCGCAGTTGGCCCAGGCGGCCATGGGGGCGGCGGGGCAGGTAGTGAATGGTTTTCTGGCGTTGGCGGCCTCGGTGTACCTGCTGTGCGGCAAGGCGGAACTGCTGCATACTGCCCGCCTGGCCCTGCGCACTGCGCTGCCGCCGCGCACCGCGGGTAACGTGCTGGGCGTGTTTGCCATGGCCAACAAAACGTTCAGCGGCTACATTGGCGGACAGCTGGTGGATGCTGTATTGGTTGGCGGCGAAACGTTTGTGTTAATGCTTTTGTTCGGCATCCCGTATGCGCCGCTGATCAGCGTGGTGGTGGCCGTTACCAACATTGTGCCCATGCTGGGGCCTTATCTGGGGGCGGTGCCGGGGGCAGCGCTGCTGCTGTTCAGCGGCCAGCCGGTGCATGCGCTGGAATTTTTGGTCATTGTTCTGGTGGTGCAGCAGGTGGACGGAAACTTTATTGCGCCGCGCATTCTGGGCAGCGCCACGGGCATTTCCGGCCTGTGGGTGCTGGCGGCTATTGTGGTGGGCGGCGGACTGTTCGGCATTCCGGGCATGGTCATCGGGGTGCCGGTACTGGGGGTGGCGGCCAACCTTGCCAAAGCGGCCCTGCCTAGGGAACCGGATGGGGAAAAAACAAAACCGGGCGGGGAAACATAGCGCGGAACCAGTGCAACATATTTCACCACACTGTTTGCATAATGTTAAGATTTTGCCCCTTGAAAAGCCGCCGTTAGATGTTACAATTAAACTGTAAGAGTTTGTGCCGCCGGTGGCGGTCAAGTAGGGGCAGAACAGTTTGCAGGCTGGCAGAGCCCCTTATGTCAGGAGAATGTGTATGAATGAGCAGAACGACCATATTTGGATGCACAAAAAACCGGAAACGGTTTTTGACTGGCTGGCGATCATTGCCATCAGCATTGCGCTGTACCTGATGCTGGGGCACCTGAATGTGTTTGCCGGCGGCATTGCCAAGTTCTTGGATGTTGTGGCCCCTTTTGCCAGCGGCATTGTGATCGCCTATGTGCTGGACTGCATTGTGCGCCCGGTGCAGCGGTATGTGATGAAAGAGAACCCCAAGCTGCGCTGGCTTTCGATCCTGATTGCGTACATTGTTGCGGCGCTTATCATCACGCTGTTGGTTTCCATGGTAGTGCCGCAGGTCGTTTCCAGCATTACCATGTTGTTCACCAACCTGCCGCTGTACATATCCAATGTGCAGAACCTGCTGGATATGCTGCAAAACCGTTATGGCCTTGATTTGAGCCGGGCAACCGAAATGCTGGATAATTACGAAAGCATGATGAACAGCCTGACTGAAGTGCTCAAATCCTCGGCACCGCAGATCATGGCGTATGTTTCCGGTGTGGCATCCAACGTGGTGGATATTTTTACTGCACTGGCTTCCAGCGTGTACATGCTGGCCGAAAAAGACAAGCTGCTGCGCCAGCTGCGCACCATGGTGCACGCGTTTTTCCCGCCGTATATTGCAGATACCGTGCTGGAAACCTGCAGCTTTGCCAACAACAATTTTGAAGGCTTTTTTGGCGGCAAGATCATTGATTCTGCCATCATTGGCGTGCTGACTTTTGGCTGCTGCACCATTTTTGGCATCGAGTTTGCCCCGCTGATCGCGGTCGTGGTTGGCATTACCAACATCATCCCGGTGTTTGGCCCCTTCATCGGTGCAATCCCCTGTTTGCTGATTCTAGTGTTCGTCAACCCGTTTGATGCTCTCAAGTTCCTGATTCTGATTATTGCCATCCAGCAGGTGGACGGCAATATCATCGGCCCCAAAATTTTGGGCAAGTCCATCGGCGTATCGGCCCTGTGGGTGCTGGTGGCCATCGTGATCGGCGGCGACTTGCTGGGGGTTGTGGGCATGGTCGTCGGCGTGCCTACTTTTGCCACATGCTATGGCCTGCTGCGCCAGTTTACCGCCTGGTGCCTGGAGCGCCGCGGCATTGATGCCGAAGGAAACCCGCGGGCGAAGCAGGCAGAACCCGTGCAGCCGTTAAATGAAAACCAAGTTCAGCCCCGGAATGAAACCGAAAATCAGTCCGCTGCCGTGCAGCATTAACCATAAATAAACAGCAGCCCCGCCGGAACGCACCCCCGGCGGGGCTGCTGCTTTGCTGCACGGGGGGGGGCGTAAAACAGTGAAAAAAGTTCTTGACAACCTTTGTGGATGGTGCTATTCTTTAGCTGTTAAAAGCATTGATCGGGAAAAGTACCATCCAATAGCTGCACAGAGAGCCGGGCCATGAGCTGAAAGCCCGGACAGGGAAGGGATGCGAAAGAACACCCGTTAGCTGCAAACCCAAAGCGGGCATTCCCCGCAAGTAAGGGCGCCGCACCGCCGCGCGTTAAAACGGCAGCGTTTCAAAGGTGAACGTGTACGGAAAAAGTGACCGTATGCCATTATTCGGGCTGCGGTAATTTAGGTGGCACCGCGGATCAAGACAGCGATTCGTCCTAATACAAGGACGAAGTGGGCTGTCTTTTTTTTGTTACCATTTCGCAGGGAAGAAATACTGGTGTAAATGGAAAAAGGAGTGTTACCAAATGTGCTGTGTATTAGGGTATGCCGGACATGATCTGTCCAAAGAAAAATTTACCGAATTGTTGATGCGTACTGTTTCCCGCGGGCCGGATGACCAGCGTGTGGCAGAAACTGAGTTTGGCCTGCTGGGCTTTGGCCGTTTGGCCATTATGGGTCTGACCCCGGAAGGCATGCAGCCCTTCTTCCGCGGCAACGACTGTGTTGTCTGCAACGGCGAACTGTATGGCTTCCGCCCGGTCAAAAAAGAGCTGGAAGCTGATGGCTACACCTTTGAGTCGGATTCTGACTGCGAGATCATCCTGCCGCTGTATTACAAGTACGGCCTGGATATGTTCAATCATCTGGATGCTGAGTTCGCCATGATTTTGTACGACAGCCGCAAAAAATGGCTGATCGCTGCGCGTGACCCCATCGGTATCCGCCCGCTGTTCTATGGTTATAGCGAATCCGGCCACATCGCCTTTGCTTCCGAGGCCAAGAACCTGATCGGCCTGTGCAAAAAGATCTATCCGTTCCCCATCGGCAGTTATTACTGCAACGGCAAGTTTGTGCGCTACTGCGATATTGCCGATACCCCCGCTTACAACACCGATGATATGGACACCACCCTGACCAAGATCCGCGAAAAGCTGGTGGCCGGTGTGGATAAGCGGTTGGACGCCGACACTCCGGTGGGCTTCCTGCTTTCCGGCGGCCTGGATTCCAGCCTGGTGTGTGCCATTGCCGCCAAAAAGCTGGGCAAGCCCATCCGCACCTTTGCCATTGGCATGAGCGAGGACGCCATTGACCTGAAGTACGCCAAGCAGGTGGCGGATTACCTGCACGCCGACCACACCGAGGTCATCATCAACAAGGAAATTGTGCTGAATGCGCTGGAAGAAGTTATCGCCATGCTGGGCACCTGGGATATCACCACCATCCGTGCTTCGGTTGGCATGTATCTGGTGTGCAAGTACATCCATGAGCACACCGATATTCGTGTGCTGCTGACCGGCGAAATTTCGGATGAGCTGTTCGGTTACAAGTACACTGACTTCGCCCCCTCCGCCCACGAGTTCCAGGCAGAAAGCCAGAAGCGCATCCGTGAGCTGTTCATGTACGATGTGCTGCGCGCAGACCGTTCCATCAGCGTCAACAGCCTGGAAGCCCGCGTGCCGTTCGGAGATCTGGATTTTGTCAAATATGTCATGTCCATTGACCCGGCCCGCAAGATGAACATTTACAACAAGGGCAAGTACCTGCTGCGCAAAGCCTTTGAGGGCGACTGGCTGCCGGAAAGCATCCTTTGGCGTGAAAAGGCAGCGTTCTCGGACGCCGTGGGACATTCCATGGTGGATGACATCAAGGAGTATGCCGAGAGCTATTACACCGACCGTGAGTTTGCCGAAAAGAGCGGCAAGTATGCCTACTGCCGCCCCTTTACCAAGGAAAGCCTGCTCTACCGTGAAATTTTTGAAAAGTATTACCCCGGCCAGGCAGAGATGATCGTGGATTACTGGATGCCCAACAAGGCATGGCCCAACTGCGCCGTCAACGATCCCAGCGCCCGCGTGCTGAAAAACTACGGCGATTCCGGTAAATAATTTTACGAGGGCTTTGTGTTCCTTCTTTGAAAAGAAGGAACTGAAGAAACTTTAATAATATAGGGCAATACCGCATAATTCTAAGTGCCGATATGGCGAGCGAGGTACGGCAGATGCTAAGCCAAAAGCGCAGATAATACTAGATGCTGCAAAGGTGAGCGCCGCCAGTGGCGGAAACAGCGAACCGAAGCAGGGGCAGCGGTCGCAGAGTGCGAGGGGCTTTTGCCCCCGAAGCACGATGCGGGTACCGCAACCCGACATTATCGAGCATTTTGACAACGCAGATGCCGTGCCGCAGCTGCCGGAGCGGTGCTTAAGCCGTCAGGCGGGAATTGTGCGGTGTTGCCATAGAATTCACACCCCCGCCGTGGATGCACAACTCCGCGGCGGGGGTGCGTTCTATACGCTGCCACTTGCCCCAAACCGGGGGATAGGCTATAATGAAGGAACCAAACAAAAGGAGCATTTTTGCATGAACATCCGTCCCGCGCAGCCGGGTGATTTGCCCGCGCTGCTTGAAATATTTGCCCATGCCCGCGCTTTTATGGCACAGACCGGCAACCCCACCCAGTGGCCCGCTACCTACCCCGGCGCAGAGCTGATGCAGCAGCAGATCGCCCGCGGCGTCTGCTATGTTCTGGAGGGTAATGCCCGCCCGGAGGCAACGTTCTGTTACATTCCCGGCCCGGAACCGACTTATGCCGAAATCTATGATGGTGGCTGGCCGGATGATGCTCCCTATGCTACCATCCACCGCATGGCATCGGCCGGGCGGGTGCATGGGGCGGCGGCAATCTGCTTTGCCTGGTGCGCGGCCCGCGGCCTGCCCCTGCGCGCCGATACCCACGCGGACAACAAAGTAATGCAGCACCTGCTGGAGAAAAATGGCTTTGTGCGCTGCGGCAATATTACACTGGCGGATGGAACTTCCCGCATTGCCTACCATTGCACTGTGCCGCCGCGCGGGGGCAAACAGCAAACTGCTGCCCAGGCCGCCGCAGCGCTGGCCCAGGCAGCCAAAGCTCTGCCCAAACCAGCCGACGGCCCGCTGCTGGTTGCATTGGATGGCCGCTGCGCCGCGGGCAAAACCACCATTGCCGCCCAGATGGCCCGGCAATACGGCTGGGGTGTGGTGCACTTGGATGACTTCTTTTTGCAGCCGATCCAGCGCACCCCCCAGCGCATGGCGGAGCCCGGCGGCAACCTGGACCGAGAACGCCTGATTGCCGAGGTGATGGAACCCCTGCGCGCCGGGCAGCAGGGGAGCTACCGCCTGTTTGACTGCCGCACGATGGCGCTTGTCCCCGGCACTGTACCGCTGCCCCAGACGCCGATCATTTTGTTGGAAGGTTCCTACTCCTGCCACCCGGACCTGTGGAATTACTGCGCCTTGCACGCCTTTGTGGATGTGGAGCCTGCCGAGCAGCTGCGCCGCCTTGCCGCGCGCGCCCCGGAAAAGCTGGAAGATTTCAAAACCAGATGGATTCCCAAAGAGGAAACCTATTTTGCACATTTCCAGATCCCGGAACAGTGCGAGGTGAAGGTATAATTACGGCACGTTTTGTAAGCCCCTGCCGGCCTATAAAATGCTGTCAGGGGGGGATGCCCTTATCCCGCCACGAAAAATCATAAATGGTTTGCTGTGCACCTAAAAAATATTTGCTGGGGACGATGCTTGCATCGCCCCGGAGTGTTTGTCCGGTGAGGAACATTTGAAAGAATGCGTTGCTTATTTTGGGCGGCGGGCGCACACTGTGCGCCCCTACGGGTGGCATACACATCCCAATATAATATAATAAAACCAAAAATCCCGGCACGATTTTCATTCCAAAATCATGCCGGGATCTTTATTATTCTATGCGAAGCCGATTAAAGTTTTTCGCCGAAGCCTTTTTTCAAAAGGCTGGAAAGGCAAACTTAACATCAACCCTTGCTCTTTTTGCTGGTGGCCTTCATGCGCAGGTCGTGGTCCAGGATGCGCTTGCGGATGCGCAGGTTCTCCGGAGTAACTTCCAGCAGCTCGTCCGGTGCCAGGAATTCCAGGCAGCCTTCCAGGCTGAACTTGGTCACGGGGATCAGGCGCAGAGCATCGTCACTGCCGGATGCACGGGTGTTGGTCAGGTGCTTGGTCTTGCACACGTTGACGGTGATGTCCTCACCGGTCGGGGTGTAGCCAACAACTTCGCCCTCGTAAACCTTTTCGCCTGCGGTCACAATCAGGGTGCCGCGCTGCTGGGCATTGAACAGACCGTAAGTGACGGCATCGCCGGTATCAAAGCTGATCAGGGAGCCGCTGGAACGGGTGGCAATGGGGCCGCACCATTCTTCGTAACCATCAAAAATGGTGTTCATGATGCCTTCGCCGTGGGTGTCGGTCAGGAACTGGCTGCGGTAGCCAAACAGGCCGCGGCTGGGCATACGGAACTCCAGACGGGAACGGTTGTTCATCATCTGCATGTTCATCAGGATGGCCTTGCGGGCGCCCAGAGCGGTCATAACGTTGCCCTGATAGGTTTCCGGCACGTCAATCACAACGCGCTCCATGGGCTCCATGGTCTTGCCGTTCTCCTCATGGGTCAGAACATGCGGGGGGCTGACCTGCAGCTCGTAACCTTCGCGGCGCATGGTCTCAATCAGGATGGACAGGTGCATTTCGCCACGGCCCATTACGCGGAAGGAATCGTTGGTGGCGGAATCTTCCACACGCAGGGCAACGTCCTTCAGCAGCTCGCGCTGCAGGCGGTCACGGATCTGGCGGCTGGTGACGTACTTGCCTTCCTTGCCGGCAAACGAATCGTTGACGGAGAAGGTCATCTCAACGGTAGGATCGTTGATCTTAACAAAGGGCAGCGGCTCAACCTTGCTGGGGTCGCACACGGTGTTGCCGATGGAAATATCGGGCAGACCGGCAAAGGCAACAATATCACCGGCAGCGGCCTGCTCAATGGGCTCGCGGCCGTTTGCCTTAAAGTCAAACAGCTTGGTGATGCGGCCGGTCATATGCAGGTCGGGGTTGTGCCAGTCGCAAACCTGAACAGCCTGGCCAACCTTGATGATACCGTTCTGCACGCGGCCAACGCCCATGCGGCCCACAAAGTCGTTGTAGTCTACGCTGGAAACCAGCATCTGCATCGGGGCTTCGGGCTCACCCTCCGGCGGGGTAACGTACTTCAGGATGGTATCAAACAGTGGCTTCAGGTCGGTGCCGTTTTCGGGGTGGGTCCAATCATAGCTGGCGGTGCCGTTACGGCCGGAGCAGAACACCATCGGGCTGTCCAGCTGCTCGTCGGTAGCGCCCAGGTCCATCAGCAGCTCCAGGATCTCGTCAATAACTTCCTTAATGCGGGCGTCGGGACGGTCGATCTTGTTGACGGCAATGACCAGGGACAGATTTTGCTGCAAAGCTTTCTGCAGAACAAAACGGGTCTGGGGCATGCAGCCTTCGGCTGCGTCAACCAGCAGCAGAACGCCGTTGACCATTTTCAGCACGCGTTCTACCTCGCCGCCAAAGTCGGCGTGGCCCGGGGTGTCAACAATGTTGATCTTGACGCCGTTATAGACGCAGGAGCAGTTCTTTGCCAGGATGGTGATGCCGCGTTCACGCTCGATGGCGCCGGAGTCCATCACGCGCTCAGCAACCTGCTGATTGGAGCGGAATGCGCCGGACTGCTTCAGCATCTGATCCACGAGGGTGGTCTTGCCATGGTCAACGTGGGCGATAATGGCAATATTGCGAAGATTTTCTTGGATCATAACCTACGATACCTCTTTATACTTTCAAAATCTGGGGTTTGGTGCACGAACATAGGCTGCGGCAGGGGCTAACATCCCAACTGCAGCACACTTATACTATATTGTACGGCACCATGATGAAATTGTCAAGAATCGTAAATTGCTTTTTCTTATGGTATAATTAAAAATAATCGTGGGGAATTGCGCGGTTTTCTGGTTATTCTACCAACAACATGGTTTGCGGTAAATAACCCAAAAGAGGGAAAAGGCCGCTGCATATACCCCTTGAATTGATTGGGAAAGGGAAGAACTATGCCAAAGACACGCCGTAAGGTCAACATCATTGGCCACCGCAACCCGGATACAGACTCTATCTGCTCTGCGCTGGCCTATACCTACCTGAAAAACCAGCTGGGGGATGCTGTGTACGAAGCCCGCCGTGCCGGGCAGATCAACCGCGAAACCGCCTTTGTGCTCAAGCATTTTGGGGTGGAACCGCCGCGCCTGTGTACCGATGTCAGCCCCCAGGTGAAGGACATCGACATCCGCGAGCAGCCCGGCATTGATAAGGAAATGAGCATCCGCGCCGCATGGAGCATGATGCGCGACACCGAGATTGATACCTTGTGCGCCATTGACGAGGATAAAGAACTGCTGGGCCTGATCACCGTTAAGGACATTGCCAATGCCAATATGGACCTATTTGATACTGAGGTTCTGGCAAAATCCAAGACGAGCTACAAAAACGTGCTCAGCACCCTGGAAGGCGAAATGCTGCTGGGCGACCCCGATGCCTGCATTACCTCCGGCCGCATTTTTATTGGCACCAGCCCGGAAATTATGGATGGTGCCGTGAACCCCGGAGATATTGTGCTGGTGTCCAACCGGTACGAAGTGCAGATGTGCGCCATTGACTGTGGCGCCGGTGCCATTGTTGTCTGCTGCGGCTCTGCTGTGCCGCGTACCATTTTGGCCCGCGCACAGGAAAAAGGATGCATTGTCATTACCACCCCGTTTGATACGTACGCCGCCGCCCGCCTGATTTCCACCGCTGCCCCGGTGCGCCACTTTATGCGCAGCAAGAACCTGTTGGAATTCAGCGTGAATACTGCAGTGGAAGACGCCCGCAAGGTCATGGCCAATGTGCGCCACCGCTATTTTCCCATCCTGGATGCCAATGGCAAATATTGCGGTGTCATCAGCCGCCGTAATTTGTTGAACGTGCACCGCAAGCAGGTCATTATGGTGGACCACAACGAGCGCGGTCAGGCTGTGGATGGTCTGGAGCAGGCGGAGATTCTGGAGATCATCGACCATCACCGTCTTGGTGCACTGGAAACTGCCGGGCCGGTGTATTTCCGCAACGAGCCGGTTGGCTGCACCGCTACTATCATCAGCCGCATGTATGAAGAGCACGGTATAGAGATCCCACCCCAGATTGCAGGCCTGCTGCTTTCCGCTATTCTGTCGGACACGCTGATGTTCCGTTCGCCTACCTCCACGCCGCTTGACCAGCACATTGCCGAAAAGCTGGCCAGGATCGCGGGCGAGGAGATCCCCACCTATGCGGAGCAGATGTTTGAAGCCGGCGCCGACCTGACGGGCCGCACGGCGGACGATGTGTTCTTCTCTGACTTTAAGGTATTCAGCCGCGGCGATGCCAAGTTCGGCGTTGGCCAGGCTATTTACATGACCTCCAACTCCCGCTCGGCGGCAGAAGCGCTCATCACGCCATTTTTGCCGGAAGCACTGGCCCAGGCCGGTGTGCCCATGGTGTTCTTTATGTGCACCGATATGCGTGCCCAGGCCACAGATCTGCTGTTCTGCGGCCAGCAGGCGGAAGAAATTGTGCGCAGCGCATTCCATGTGGAAACCAAGGACGGCAAAGCTGTGCTGCCCGGGGTTGTCAGCCGCAAAAAGCAGCTGATCCCCCCGCTGATGGCGGCATTGCAGGCACTGCAAGCGTAAGTTAGGAGTTAGGAAGCAGGAGGTAGGAGTTATCTCAATTAGGGATTAGAAATGAGAAATTAGGAATTTGAGCTGAACCAAGGGCGGCGGGGGAAAGTTTCGGGATGATGCGGAGTGAGGCCCCGGCGGCTATGCCGATGGGGTGCCAGCGCCCGGTATGTCCCGGAACTTCACACCGTCGCCCGCGGGCAACTACCAGGTTCCAAGGTCTCCGACGAATAATTATTCTGATATTTATACATTGCTTTAAGATGGCCGTGAATGTTCTTTATTTTAGGGCAATACCGCATAATTCTAAGTGCCGATACGGCGAGCGAGGTGCGGCAGATGCTAAGCCAAAAGCGCAGATAATACTGGATGTCTTATCGAGCATTTTGGCAACGCAGATGCCGTGCCGCAGCCGCCGGAGCGGTGCTTAAGCCGTAAGGCGGGAATTGTGTGGTGTTGCCTTAGTACATTTGCGGCTTTTTGCTGCCGTTCGACATGATTTCGCTAAGGTGTATCTGAAAACAAAGAAAATGACGGATATTTCGCAAACACAAGCAGGATGTAAGGCAAAGAGCCGCAGGAATCCTTTGTGGATTCCAAGACTCTTTAACGCAAAATCCGGCTGTGTTTGTAGAAATAGACTAAATTTTCGACTTTTCAGATATACCCTAATTAAAATTAACGCTTTTTTCACCTTTTGACGTTGAACACGGTGTATAATAATCTAATACACTGTATAATGCAACGATAAGTCTCAAAAGTAAAAGGAGGACAAACCATGGGTGAGTATGCGGCAATCGAAAAAGAAGCCAAGCTGTTTACAGAACTGTGTGTGCATAACGATGCCATTGATCCGAATCTGTTTGATGAGTTCGGTGTAAAGCGCGGCCTGCGCGATAAGGACGGCAACGGTGTGCTGGCCGGGATTACCAATATTTCCCGCATTGATGCGTTTGAAATGCGTGACGGTGTTAAAACCCCCTGCGATGGCAAGCTGTGGTACCGCGGGTATAACGTGTATGACCTGATCCGTGGTTTGCGCGGCAAGCGCTATGGCTTTGAGGAAGTTGCCTACCTGCTGCTGCTTGGCGATCTGCCCAATGAACAGCAGCTGCATGAATTTACCGACTGCCTGACCAAATGCCGTGCCCTGCCCAGCAACTTTGTGCGGGACGTTATCATGAAAGCCCCCAGCAAGGATCTGATGAACAGCCTGACCCGCAGCGTGCTGACCCTGGCTTCTTATGATGATTCGGTGGGGGATAACAGCCTGCAGACCCAGATGGAGCAGTGCATCAAGCTGATCAGTGTCTTCCCCATGCTGGCGGTGTATGGCTACCATGCCTATAATTACTACCTGAATGACGGCAGCATGTACATCCACCGCCCGCGGCCGGAGCTTTCGGCGGCAGAAAACCTGTTGCAGATGCTGCGCCCCGACCAGCAGTATACCCCGCTGGAAGCCCATGTTCTGGATATTGCTCTTCTGCTGCACATGGAGCACGGCGGCGGCAATAACTCTACTTTCACCACCCGCGTGGTCACTTCTTCGGGGGCGGATACCTACTCGGTCATTGCAGCGGCGCTTTCCAGCCTGAAGGGCCCCAAGCATGGAGGTGCGAACATCAAGGTCATGGAGATGATGGACGATATCCGCGCCCATGTTTCCGATGTGACCGATGAGGACGAAATGCGCGCCTACATCGGCAAAATTGTAGATAAAGAGGCCTTTGACCATAAGGGCCTTGTGTACGGCATGGGCCATGCGGTCTACTCTCTGTCGGACCCGCGCGCGGTGGTGTTCAAGAGCTTTGTGCAGCAGCTGGCCATGGCCAAGGGCCGCAAGACGGACTTTGACTTTTACAACACGGTGGAGCGCCTGGCCCCGCAGGTGATTGCCGAAAAGCGCCACATCTATAAAGGCGTTTCCACCAACGTGGACTTCTATTCCGGCTTTGTCTACAACATGCTGGGCATCCCCGTGGAACTGTATACCCCCATGTTCGCTGTGGCTCGTGTGGTCGGTTGGAGCGCCCACCGCATGGAAGAGCTGGTCAATGTGGATAAAATCATTCGCCCCGCGTACAAGTGTTATGGCAACCAGAGATTACCTGCCGATGGAAAACCGCGGCTGATTTCAGCCTTGCACTGGCGGGCCAGACCTGTTAAAATTATAGCGTAAGCATTTTGGGTATAGCTGCAAAGGCTGTGCCTTTTTTGTGGTATATCAGTAGGAGGAATCCCCATGAACGAAACACAGGTATCCCAGCTGCCGGTTTATGCCGGGAATGACCTTGGTGCAGTGTGGCGCAGCAGCGCTACGGCATTCCGCCTGTGGGCCCCCACGGCGTGCAGCGCGGCACTGCACCGCTTTGCTACGGGCACGGACGCAGAGCCGGAAGCTGCCGACCTTGGCACCCTGCCCATGCAGCGCAGTGAGGGCGGCACCTGGTACCTGGAACTGGCGGGTGACCTGGCCGGGCAGTATTACCAGTATGAGCTGCAGTTCCCGGATGGAACCTCCACTGTTACAGCGGACCCATACGCCCACGCAGCCGGGGCAGGGGGCACCCGCAGCATGGTGCTGAACCAGGCCGCCGCCGTGCCGGACGGCTGGCAGAAGGATGAACGCCCGGCTATCCCCGCCCATGCCCGCAGCGTGTGGGAGGTGCATGTGGCGGATTTTACCGCCGACCCGGCCAGCGGCGTGCCGCAGGCTTACCGCGGCAAGTTTATGGGCTTTACGGTGGACGGCACCACCCTGAACGGGGACGGCGTACACCCCACCGGGCTGAACTACCTCAAGCGGCTGGGTGTGACCCATGTGCAGCTGCAGCCTATTTTTGACTTTGCCACGGTGGACGAAGTGAGCGGCGAGGACTACAACTGGGGGTATGACCCGCTGAATTATAACCTGCCGGAGGGCAGCTATGCCACCGATGCGTTCCACGGCGAGGTGCGCGTGCGGGAATGCCGCGCCATGGTGCAGGCCCTGCACAGCGCCGGGCTGGGCGTGGTGATGGATGTGGTGTATAATCATACCTATTATTCCTACAGCTGGCTGGAACGCACGGTGCCCGGCTACTGGAACCGCCGGTGGGAAAACGGAAGCCTGACCAACGGCTCCGGCTGCGGGTGTGACCTTGCCAGCGAGCGCACGATGGTGCGCAAGTATCTGGTGGATTCCTGTGTGTACTGGGCCAAAGAGTACCATATTGACGGGTTCCGCTTTGACCTGATGGCTCTGCACGATGTGGACACGATGAACGCGATCCGCGCCGCACTGGATGCCCTGCCCGGCGGCGAAGATATCCTCATGTACGGTGAACCGTGGCAGGGCGGCAGCACCCGCATGGAACACGGCGCGATCCCCGCCAACAAACAGGCGGCGGGCCTGCTGGACAGCCGCATCGGATTTTTCTGCGATAACACCCGCGATGCCATCAAGGGCGGGGTGTTCAATGCGGGCAGCGCGGGCTACATCAACGGCGATATGCACTGTGGGTATCAAGTGCTGCATTCTATCCCGGCGTGGCGCGGCGGCCAGGCGGATTTTATGCCCCAGGCGCCGGGCCAGGTGGTGCAGTATGTTTCGGCCCATGATAACTATACCCTGTGGGATAAGCTGAAATGCGTGGCCCGCCGCGGGGATTATGCCGCGCCGGATGCCGATCTGCTGGCCCAGAACCGCATGGCGGCGGGTATTTACCTGACCTGCCAGGGTCTGCCGTTCATGCAGGGGGGCGAAGAGTTTGCCCGCACCAAGCATGGCGACCACAACACCTACCGCGGCCCGCTGGAGCTGAACCGCCTGGATTGGACACGCGCCGCCCAGCTGGAGGAGCTGGTGCAGTATTATCACGGACTGTTGGAAATCCGCAAGGCGTATCCGGAGCTTTCCGGCATGGCGGGGGATGCAGAACCCTGCATTCTGTCCCTGCCGGGGTGGCTGATCGGCTTTGTGCCAGAGCGCCAGGGCGAAAGCCTGCCAGGGCGGCTGGCCGTTTATTATAACCCGGAGTGCACCCGCCAGTGGGCGGCCCTGCCTGCCGGGAGCTGGCGCTATCTGTGCGATGGTACCCGTGCCGCCGCCGAACCTTTTGGCCCCGCCTGCCGTAATGCCATCGAACTCGCCCCCGTCAGCGTGACGATTTTGAAGGTGGAATGAGTTTACGGGGGTTTTTGTCCCTTCTTTGAAAAGAAGGAAGCAGAAACTTTAAGGCAATACCGCATAATTCTAAGTGCCGATACGGCGAGCGAGGTGCGGCAGATGCCAAGCCAAAAGCGCAGATAATACTGGATGCTGCAAAGGTGAGCGCCGCCAGTGGCGGAAACAGCGAACCGAAGCAGGGGCAGCGGTCGCAGAGTGCGAGGGGCTTTTGCCCCCGAAGCACGATGCGAATACCGAACCCGACATTATCGAGCATTTTGGCAACGCAGATGCCGTGCCGCAGCTGCCGGAGTTCTTTTTAATTATGCGGTGTTGCTTTATTCTTTCCAAAACAAACACAAGGCCCGGTGCATCTTAAACCATGCACCGGGCCCTGCCTTATCTCCAATTCCTAATTGCTAATTTCTCATTTCTAATTAAAAACGAAAACTCCTCCCGCCTAACTTACCTCATCGCTTCTTCATACTTTCTCACAATGTCCTTCATCGCTTCAATGCCAGCGGTGTAATCCTCCGGCGTGTCCAGCGAATGGTTGCCGCCCTCCACAAAATAGGTAGTGATGGCGGGGTCATCCTCCAAAGCACGGCGCAGTGCGGCACCGCCCAACGGGTCCGCAGTGCCGGTGGCGTGCCAGGCGGGCATCCCGGCGTAAAGCGGGGCATACTCCCACGCAAGGGGCGTTAATTGCAGCAGGGTCACATGGTATTCCGGGTGGGCCTTTACCCAACCGGCGGCCACCATCGTGCCAAAGCTCTTGGCAATGCAGATGTACCGGTCATACCCGGCAGGGATCTGCGTCATGGCGTCCTGCGCGGCGCCGGGGTAGCTTTTGGCGGCGCTGGCCTGCGGCGTTTCCTCGTGGGGGAACAGCTGGCGGTACTGCACCACCATGCAGTCCAACCCCTGCCGGCGGGCAACCTTGGCGGCATAATACAGCAGCGGTTTGTCCGGCCCGTAGCCAAAGCCGGGAAATAAAACAACCAGCTTTTTCTCGTTCTGCATCACTTTACAAGCACCACATAGTTTTCTTTGCGCGGGGCAGGGGCCTTTTTGCCGCCCTCGGCAGCATAACCCAGGATGCAGTTGCCCACGCCGCGCAGGTTTTCGGCATTGGGCACACCCCACTTTTTCAGCAGGGCCTGGCCCTCGGCGGTTTCAAACATTTCCTTTGCGCGGTGGATCCAGCAGGCGGAAAGCCCCACGCTCTCGGCGGCGTTCAGCATGTTGCCCATCACCAGGCTGCCGTCCTCCACACAGGTGGGGATGGTTTTATCCACCAGCACAACGGCAACGCAGGGCGCACCATAGAACGGGTCGCCATTGCCGCCCATCGCGGCGGCGTTCATCTTGCTCAAAGTATCGCGGTCGGCCTTGTTCTGTATGCAGACAATCACCGGGCTCTGGCGGCCCATGCCGGTGGGGGCCCAGGTGCCGGCTTCCAGCACGGCGTTCAGTGCTTCCGGCTCCGGCATCTTGTCCAGGTAGCAGCGGCAGCTGCGGCGGGTTTTCATGGTATTCAAAACTTCATTGGTCATGGTAGTGCCATCCCTTTCATTTAATATTGCAGCTTTATTATACCATAGGGATGCAAGCGGATAAAACAAAATAAAATTTTTCCTGAATGGAGAAATACGGTATGGTGTGCCACACCGCGCCGTGGTATGCTGGAAGCACACAAGGGAGGGCATAAACCATGAAACTGATGTTTGCACAAAATACCGCGCAGCAGCGCGCTGCCGCCCGTACTGAACAGCAGGCGTAGCGCCGGGCAGCTGCCTGCAAAAATGCCCTTGCCGCCCGCCGCTTGGCGGTTTATCAGGCCCGGCGGGCAGAATGGCAGGCAGGCCAACCCCTGCGCTGACGGCAAAGGGGCAGGGGAGAGCGTGCCGCCGCTGCGTGCGATAATTTATGAATAGCATGTAAAATCATACAGAATCATGGAAGGCCAGCCTTTTTCGGGCTGGTCTTATTTTTTGCGCCATGGTATAATGTCCCTAAGTCACGAACAAAACTGTAGAATAAGGAGAGAACGAACCCATGAAATTTTCCGAAATGCCCTATGAGCGCCCGGACATGAGCACCCTGAAAGAACAGTTTGCCGCACTGACCGAGCGTTTGCAGAACGCCCCCGACTATGCCGCTGCCCGCGCCGCTTTTTTTGGAGGAGCAGGTGCTGAACAAGCATGTGGATACCCTGTTCACCCTGGCCAGCGTGCGCCATACCATTGATACGCGGGATAAGTTCTATGATGAAGAGATGGAATTTGCCAACAGCGCCATGCCGCAGATCCAGCAGTGGCAGGATTCCTGGACCGCCGCCATGCTGGCAAGCCCCTACCGCAAAGACTTTGCCGAAGAATACGGCGACCTGATGTTTGTGAACGCCGAAATTGAGCGCAAGGCATTCTCACCCGATATCATGGAGGAGCTGCAGCAGGAAAACGAGCTGACCCAGCAGTATGGCAAGCTGCTGGCCAGCGCACAGATCCCGTTTGAAGGCGGGGTGTACACTCTGTCCCAGCTGAGCCCGTTCAAGAATGACCCGGACGATGCCCGCCGCCTGGCCGCCTGGAAAGCCGAGGGCCAGTGGTACAAGGACAACCAGAAACAGCTGGATGATATTTATGACAAGCTGACCCACCTGCGGGATAAGATGGGCAAAAAGCTGGGGTACGAGGGTTACACCACCCTGGGCTACTACCGCATGGGCCGCAACTGCTATACCAAAGCGGATGTAGAAAAGTTCCGTGCCGCCGTGGTCAAGTATCTGGTGCCACTGGCGGACAGCATCTACCGTGAGCAGGCCAAGCGCCTGGGCAAACAGTACCCCATGAGCTTTGCCGATAATGCCCTGATGTTCCGTTCCGGCAACCCCGCCCCCTGCGGCGATGCCGATGCCATTCTGGCCCAGGGTAAAAAGTTTTATGAGGAACTTTCACCCGAAACCGGCATCTTCTTTAACACCATGTTGGACAATGAGCTGCTGGACGTGCTTTCCACCCCCGGCAAGGCGGCGGGCGGCTACTGCACCAGCCTGTGGGATTATCAGGTACCGTTCATTTTTGCCAACTTCAACGGCACCCAGCATGACGTTGAGGTGGTCACGCATGAAGCAGGTCATGCCTTTGCCGCATACACCAACCGTGACCGCGTGCCGTATTCCACTGTGTGGCCCAGCATGGAAGGGTGCGAAGTCCACTCCATGTCGATGGAATTCTTTGCCTGGCCGTGGGCGGAGGGCTTCTTTGGCAAGGATACCCGCAAGTTCCTGTACAGCCACCTGGCCGGTGCGCTGACCTTTATCCCGTATGGCACCATGGTGGATCACTTCCAGCATATCGTGTACGAAAAGCCGGACCTGACCCCTGCTGAGCGCCACGCCGCCTGGAAAGAACTGCTGGGCATTTATATGCCGTGGATGAAGCTGGACGGCGAGATCCCGTTCTACAGCGAGGGTGAGGGCTGGCAGCGCCAGAAGCATATTTACGAAAGCCCCTTCTATTATATTGACTACTGCCTGGCACAGACCGTCAGCCTGCAGTTCTGGGCCATGCTGCAAAAGGACCGCGCCAACGCGTGGGAGCACTACATGGCATACACCCGCCAGGGCGGCAGCCGCGTGTTTACTGAGCTGCTGAAAAACGCCGGACTGGACAGCCCGTTTGAGGAAAGCTGCCTGCGCGGCGTGTGCGAAACGGCCAAGCAGTGGCTGGACAGCTATGACCTGACGGGGATCGAATAATGCAGCAAAAGAAAACCCGCCGTGGGCGGGAATACCTGAATGACTTCCGCAGGGATGTCAACGGCAGCTACCTGTACCAGGGCAGCTACCGCCGCTATACCGGCAGCATGCCGTATGCCAAACTGCGGGGCCTGCTGTGGGCGCTGTGCGGCGGGGCACTGGCGGCGCTGGCGGCGGCGGGCATGGTGCCCGCGCCGGGGGCCATGCAGCAGTTTTATGTACTGCTGCCGTATGCCGGGGCGCTGGTGGCTGGCATCAGCGCGGTGTGGGCGCTGGCCCGCATGAGCCGCGGCGGGGCACGCCTGCGCAGCTATGTGTATGAAGAAACGGTAGCCAAACTGCCGCTGCGCTGCCTGTTGACAGGGGTGTTCGCCGCGCTGGCTGCAGTAGGGGAGTGTATGGATGTGTTCTTGAACGGCGGACAAGGCGCTATCTGGTATGCAGTATTATTTGCAGCGCTGGCCGCTGCGGCTGCTGCGGCTGCTTTTGCCGCAGGGCACACCATCCGGGCAGCGGTTTATACCGAAGAATCCAGTTCCGGGCGCGAAGAGTAAAAGACCCTGCACCATAACGCAGAATTTAGCCCGCTAAAGTGCGGCGCGGAAGAATTTCACAAAATTCAGCGTGCTGTTATGGTTATCCTGCTGACTTTTATTTAGATGTTGCCAAAACGGCGTTTTTTGGTTGACAGAAATTGAAAATTACGATATTATAACATAGTTATTGGTGACATTTGTTTGCGGTGAGGGAACACCGCAAATGCGGAAAGGCTTAAGCCTTTCTTATTTAACACTCCTTTTGGTAGTGTTAAAATTGCCGCCATTACCAAAATGATTTGGGAGGTTATACAAACATGAAAAACACCAAGCAAGTGCTTGCACTGGCCATGGCAGTTGCAATGGCTGCGGGCCTGCTGGCTGGCTGCGGTTCTTCCGCTTCCAGCAGCGCTGAGTCTGTTGCTACCAGCGAAGCCGCTGCTACCGATACCGGCAGCAGCGATGGCACCCTGGTTCTGGCAGATACCGGCTTTGAGGGCAAGTTCAGCCCGTTCTTCGCCGCTTCTTCCGCTGACCAGCACGTTATCGACCTGACCAACATTGCCCTGCTGGGCGCTGACCGTAAGGGCGAAATGATCCTGAAGGGCATCGAGGGTGAGACCCGCGAGTACAACGGCACCGATTACACCTACTATGGCCCCGCTGACTGCGAAGTGACCGAGAATGCTGACGGCACCGTTACCTATGCCATCAACATGCGCGATGACCTGGTCTTTGCTGACGGCACCCCCATCACCATTGATGACGTCATCTTCAACCTGTATGTTTACATGGACCCGACCTATGACGGTTCCGCCACCCTGTACTCCATGCCCATTGCCGGCCTGGATGATTACCGCAGCAGCATGACCACCCTGTCCAAGCTGATTGCTGAGGCAGGCGAGGACAACACGGATAACAGCCTGTTCACCGCTGAGCAGCAGAAGGCTTTCTGGGATGCTGTTAACGAAGGCGGCACTGCATTTGCACAGGAGATCGTTGATAGCTGCGTTGCTGCCGGTTACGCTGACGAAGGCGACGTTGCCGCTGCTGCTTCCGCTTGGGGCTTTGACGGCCTGGCCGCTGACGCTACCGCAAAGGATTTCTTCCTGGCTATCGCAGAAAAATATGACTGGAACTTTGCTTCCATGGAAGCTGAGACCGCAGGTTCTGCTCTGTCTGACCTGATTCCGGCTGATGTTTATGCTTACTCCACCACCGGTGTTGCCACCGGCGCTGACGTTGACACCGTTTCCGGCATTGTCAAGACCGGCGATTACAGCATGACCATCACCACCACTGAGCTGTCCAACTCCATGATCTACCAGCTGCAGCTGCCTATCGCCTCCCTGGATTACTATGGCGACCGCAGCCTGTATGATTACGACAACCACTCCTACGGCTTCAAGAAGGGCGACCTGAGCAAGGTTCGTTCCGTCACCGGCAACCCCCTGGGCGCCGGCGCTTACACCTTCAATAAGTACAGCGATGGCGTCATCTACCTGGATGCCAACCCCAGCTACTATCAGGGCGAGCCCGCTGCCAAGCACGTCAACATGAAGGAAACCCAGGAAGCCGATAAGATCACCGGTGTTCAGGCCGGCACCATCGACATTTCCGATCCTTCTTACTCTCTGGAAGCTGCCAACCAGATCGCTACCATCAATGGTGGTAATTCTGACCTCGACGGCTCTGTCATCACCACCCGTCTGATGGACTTCCGCGGCTATGGCTACATTGCCCTGAGCGCCAACAACGTTAAGGTCGGCAATGATCCCGCTTCTGAGGAATCCAAGAACCTGCGCAAGGCTATCATGACCGTGATTGCCGCTTACCGTGATGAGGGCATCAACTCTTACTACGGCGATACCGCAAGCGTTATCAACTACCCCATCTCCAACACCTCCTGGGCAGCACCCTCCGTTACCGACGACGGCTACAAGATCGCTTACTCTACCGACGTTGACGGCAACGAGATCTACACCAGCGATATGAGCGGCGACACCAAGTATGCTGCTGCTCTGCAGGCCGCCCTCGGCTACTTCGAAGCAGCCGGCTACACCGTTGAAAACGGCCAGGTCACCGCAGCTCCGGCTGGCGCCAAGATGGAATACACCGTCAACATCGGCGCTTCCGGCAACGGCGACCACCCCTCTTTCCAGGTTCTGACCAATGCAGCCGCTGCCCTCAAGACCATCGGCTTCACCCTGACCGTCAACGATATGGCCAACGCTTCTGACCTGTACAGCTCTTATCAGTCCGGCGTTGCCGAAGGCTGGGTTGCCATGGCAGTCCACCAACGACCCCGATATGTACCAGCTGTACGACAGCAAGGGTTCCACCAACTACTACCAGATCAACGATGCTGACCTGGACGAGCTGATCGAGACTGCCCGCCAGACCACCGATCAGGATGCCCGTAAGGCCATGTACAAGGAAGCTATGGAGATCATCCTGGATTGGGGCGTTGAACTGCCGGTTTACCAGCGCAGCGAATCCGCCATCTTCTCCAGCGAGCGTATCGACACCGCTACCATCCCCAACGATCTGACCCCGTACTGGACTTACCAGTCTGAAATCAATACGATCGCTCTGAAGTAATTTCAGCGCAGCCTGTTGTTGAATTTATGGTGAGCAGCCGCTCTTGGTGCCGCACTGGTTCTGGGAGCGGTTGCTTGCTGTTAGTACAAACGGCGGCAGCATTTGCAGCCCAAATGTGGCCGTCCCATTCCCCGGACAGTTCCCTGTCCGAGGGAGGGGGGATGCCCATATTCGGTATCAAAGTAATGAGGTGTATCTGAAAACAAAGAAAATGACGGATGTTTCGCAAACATGAGGCGAATTTAAGGCAAAAAGCTGCAGGAATCCTTTGTGGATTCCAAGGCTTTTTAACGCAAAATTCAGTCGTGTTTGTAGGAACAGGCTAAGGCAACACCGCACAATTCCCGCCTGACGGCTTAAGCACCGCTCCGGCGGCTGCGGCACGGCATCTGCGTTGCCAAAATGCTCGATAATGTCGGGTTGCGGTACCCGCATCGTGCTTCGGGGGCAAAAGCCCCTCGCACTCTGCGACCGCTGCCCCTGCTTCGGTTCACTGCATCCGCCACTGGCGGCGCTCACCTTTGCAGCATCCAGTATTATCTGCGCTTTTGGTTTAGCATCTGCCGCACCTCGCTCGCCGTATCGGCACTTAGAATTATGCGGCATTGCCCTAAATTTTCGACTTTTTAGGTACACCATAGGCGAAGCTACAAGGCCCCGGCTCATGTGTATTTTGGAGCCATGCGGCGCAGCCATTAAAAACGCGGCCTCCCTGCCCGCGAAGGAAGGAACGATTTTTCAAGTGCGAAACTACGTCATCAAGCGTATCCTGCTTTCTTTTGTGATCCTGTTTTGCGTTACCTTCATCATCTATGTGATGATGCGCAGCCTGCCCAGCTCTTTTGCCGAGAACATGGCCATGCAGCTGTCCCAGGCACCGGGCGCAAAACCGTATCAGGAATGGCTGGATCAGCTCAACGCAGCCTATGGTCTGGATAAGGGCATCCTGCCCGGTTTCATGACCTGGCTGTCCAGCGCAGTGCATGGTCAGTTCGGTGACAGCTGGAAGTGGAACGTCCCTGTTGTTCAAAAATTCCAGGAAGTTATTGGTCTGTCTGTTGTCATGGGCGGCATCTCCTTTGTGGTGTCCATGATCATCGCTGTGCCCCTGGGCATCCTGGCTGCTACCAAACAGTATTCCCGTACCGATTACGTCATCACCGCTGTGGCTCTGGTGGGCATCTCTCTGCCCAGCTTCTTCTTTGCCACGCTGCTCAAGCTGCTGTTCTCTGTCAAGCTTGGCTGGTTTGACCTGTACGGCCTGGTCGGGCGTGATTATGCCCAGCTCAGCTCGTGGGGCCAGTTCTGTGACCGCGCCAACCATCTGGTGCTGCCCATCGTCACGCTGGTCATTGTTTCCATCGGCTCTACCATGCGTTACACCCGCACCAACATGCTGGAAGTGCTGAACGCCGACTATATCCGTACCGCCCGCGCCAAGGGCCTTTCGGAGCATGTGGTCATCTATAAGCACGCATTCCGCAACACCCTGATTCCGCTGGTTACCATCATCGGCGGTTCTCTGCCCGGCCTGTTCAGCGGTGCCTTGATCACGGAGACCCTGTTCTCCATCCCCGGCATCGGCTACATCTCTTACCAGTCCATGGTTGCGGGCGATATCCCGTTCACCATGTTCTACCTGTCCTTTATGGCGGTGCTTACCCTGGTCAGCAACCTGCTGACTGATATCATGTACGCAGTGGTTGACCCGCGCGTGCGCATTTCTTAAAGAAAGGAGACTGCACCCATGAGTGAGAATACCCAGAACAACACCCCCAAAAAGGAGCAGTACTCCCTGAACGATGACCGCCGCGTTAAGGTGCTTTCGCCCGGCGCGCTGGTTGCCAAGCGGTTCTTCCGCAACCGTCTGGCCGTTGTGGGCCTGACGATGCTGCTTGCCATGTTCGTCTTTTCCTTCATTGGCGGCGTGGTCAGCCCTTACGGCCAGGACCAGCAGTTCTACACCTACACCCAGATGTCCAAAGAGTATGTGGGTGTGACCCGCAACGATAAACTGCGCTTTGTTGTTGCCGATGGCCAGGAGTTCGGCTCCATTGCCCAGAGCAAGGGCAACGAGGCCATCAAGAAGGGTGAAGAGACCTTTACCTATAAAGATAACGATTACGAAGTGGAAACCCTGAGCGAGGACCTGTACGTCTTCCGCCAGGGCCGCACTGTGCTGGCTTATGCCTCTAAGGATATGGTCACCGCAGCGGACGGCGTGGCCGAGCTGAGCTTTGATGCCAAGCTGGCCGCCCTGACTGCCCAGGCAGCAGGGGAGACCACCTTTACTGGCGATGGCCAGGATTATGAACTGGACGCTGACGGCAATATCACCCAGAGCGGCAGCGAAGTTGCCTATATCGGCCGCTTTGTCGTTTCCGCTGCCGATGCCAGCGTGGTCATCAGCCGTGACTTCCGCGACCGCCTGGAAGAAGCCATTGACGATAATATTACCGAGTTCACCTACACCGATGCCGACGGCAACGAAGCCGAGTATGACATCGTGTACGATGCCAGCACCGGCGTTTGGAGCGTGAAGCAGATGACGGAAACCTATGTGTTTGACCGTTACGCAAGCCCCAACAAGGAGCACTGGCTGGGCACCGATACCAACGGTATGGATATGCTGACCCGCCTGATGTACGGCGGCCGTGTGTCTCTGATCATCGGCTTCATCGTTGTTGCGATCGAAGGCTCCATCGGTATTGTCATGGGCGGTATCTCCGGCTACTTCGGCGGCTGGGTGGATAACCTCATCATGCGTGTGGTGGATATGTTCTACTGCATCCCCTCCATGCCCATCATCATCATTCTGGGCGCCGCCATGGACGCCATGCGCATTGACTCCTGGACCCGTATGATGTACCTGATGCTGATCCTCGGCTTCCTGGGCTGGCCCGGCATTGCCCGCCTGGTCCGCGGCCAGATTTTGTCCCTGCGCGAGCAGGAGTTCATGACGGCAGCCGAAGCCTGCGGTATCAGCGCATGGCACCGCATCTTCCGCCACCTGATCCCCAACGTTATCCCGCAGCTGATTGTTACCTGCACCATGAGCCTTGGTTCCACCATCCTGACGGAAGCCACCCTGTCTTTCCTGGGTCTGGGCGTTAAGTACCCGTTTGCATCCTGGGGCAACATCATCAACGATGTCAACAACGCTTATGTTATGACCAACTATCTGTTCATCTGGGTCCCGGCCGGCATCTGCCTGCTGATCACGGTTCTGGGCTTCAACTTTGTGGGCGATGGCCTGCGCGATGCCTTTGACCCCAAGATGAAACGCTGATGAAAGGAGACACACACGATGGCTAAACAACAGGACGGTTACCTTTCCGCCAAGGAGTCGCGGCGTATCTCCAAAGAAAACCGCCGCATTACGGACCAGTACGAAAAACAGCGCAAGCGCAAGAATGTGCCGGAATCTGAGTACCTGACCCAGATGAAGAACCCGGAAAACGCTGTTGAGTTTGATAACCTGCACACCTATTTCTTTACCGATACCGGCGTGGTAAAAAGCGTGGACGGTGTTTCGTTTGAAGTTCCCGTGGGCAAAACCGTGGGCGTTGTGGGCGAATCCGGCTGCGGCAAATCCGTTACCAGCCTTTCGCTGATGCAGCTGCTGCAGCGCCCCCAGGGCCAGATCGTTCAGGGCGAGATCCGCCTGAACCTGGGTAATGGCAAAGCCTATGATGTTGCCAAAACTCCCGGCACGGTCATGCAGCACCTGCGGGGCAACTATATGTCGATGATCTTCCAGGAGCCCATGACCAGCCTGAACCCGGTGTTCCGCATCGGTGCTCAGATGGACGAGGTCATTGCTCTGCATGACGGCGAGGGCAAGAGCAAAGAGGACATCAAAAAGCGCACCGTTGAAATGCTGGAGATGGTTGGCATCGCCAACAGCCAGGGTGTATATGAGATGTACCCGCATGAGTTGTCCGGCGGTATGCGCCAGCGTGTCATGATCGCCATGGCATTGGCCTGCAACCCCAAGCTGATCATCGCCGACGAACCCACCACCGCACTGGACGTGACGATTCAGGCCCAGATCCTGGACCTGCTGCGCAACCTGAAGGACCGCATTAACTCCTCCATCATGCTGATCACCCATGACCTGGGTGTGATTGCCGAGATGGCAGATTACGTTGTTGTCATGTACGCAGGCCGCGTGGTGGAAAAGGGCACCGCTCAGGAGATTTTCGCAAACCCGGCTCACCCCTATACCATCGGCCTGATGGCTTCCAAACCGATCGTGGGCAAAAAGGTGGACCGACTGTACTCCATCCCCGGCAAGGTGCCCAACCCGGTCAATATGCCCAACTACTGTTACTTTAAGGATCGCTGCGAGATGGCTCTGCCCTGCTGCGATGGTGAATACCCCTGCGAGATCAGCCTGTCCCCCACGCACAAGGTCAGCTGCTACCGCTACTATGAAAATAATCGAAAGGCGGGTGAGTGACGATGGCACAGGCAGAAAACGCAAAAAAGCTGGACTATACCCCCGTCACCTATGATGATCAGTATATTCTGATGGTCAACCAGCTTAAAAAATACTTCCCCATCAAGGGCGGCCTGATGTCCCAGACCGTGGGTCATGTCAAGGCTGTCGATGGCGTTACCTTCAACCTCAAGCGCGGCCATACCATGGGTCTGGTCGGCGAATCCGGCTGCGGCAAATCCACCACCGGCCGTACAATCCTGCGTCTTGCCGGCGAAAAAACCGGCGGTCAGGTACTGTTCAACGGCAAAGAAGTGTACGATATGACCGGCAGGGAGCTGCGTAACCTGCGTACCAAGATGCAGATCATCTTCCAGGACCCGTTCTCCAGCCTGTCCCCGCGTCTGCCGGTTGGTGAGATCATCGGTGAGGCTGTGCGCGAGCATAACCTGGTGCCCAAGGCAGAGTTCAATGATTATATTGACCAGGTCATGGATAACTGCGGCCTGCAGCCCTACCACAAAAACCGCTATCCGCACGAATTTTCCGGCGGCCAGCGGCAGCGTATCTGCATTGCCCGTGCGCTGGCCCTGAATCCGGAGTTTGTTGTGTGCGACGAACCGGTCTCTGCACTGGACGTTTCCATTCAGGCCCAGATCATCAATCTGCTGAAAGAATTGCAGGATAAATATAACCTGACCTACCTGTTCATCTCCCACGATCTTTCTGTTGTTGAGCATATTTCGGATACGGTCGGCGTTATGTACCTGGGCAACCTGGTGGAGTACGGTGCAACGCCGGATATCTTCAGCCATCCGCTGCATCCCTACACCAAGGCACTGTTCAGCGCCATTCCTATCCCGGACCCGACTATTCGCCGCGAGCGCATTGTGCTGCAGGGCTCCATTCCGTCCCCGGCCAACCCGCCCAAGGGCTGCAAGTTCCATACCCGCTGCCCCTATGCGACCGAGCGCTGCAAGACCGAAGCGCCGCAGCAGCGTGAGGTGGAACCCGGCCACTATGTTGTGTGCCACCTGTACGAAAAATGAAGCATAACGAACCCTTTGAGGATGACGGCCGCACCGTGGCCGATATGAGTGGCATTGAGCACGACAGTATCTGGCTGCCGCGCCGCCGCAAGCAGGGCCATACCCCCGCGCAGCAGCCCCAACAGGCTGCTGACCGTCCCTGGGAGGAAGACCCCCAGCTGACCGGTAAGGAGCGCCTGTGGGCGATCCTGGGTGCGCTGAAAGCTACCCTGCTGATTTGTGGCGTCTACCTGCTTGGCCTGCTGGCCCTGCTGGCGCTGCTGTTTACCCTCTGGCATTAAAAAATACCCCCGCCTTTGTTTTGGCTGCGTGACAGCTGGAATAAGGACGGGGGTGTTTGGTTTTGTGGGGGAAGGGCAACTTGCCCGGTAAGGTGGGGGCACCCGACCCCGCCGAGAAACGTAAATATTTGCTGCAAACCTACAAACATTTGTAGGGGACGATGCTTGCATCGTCCCGCGGATGAGCCTATGCGGTGTTGCCTTAAAGCTTCTGCTTCCTTCTTTTCAAAGAAGGAACAAAAACCCCCGTAAATCAATGCAGATGCAGATGGCGGGGCACGCCGTCGATGTAGATGGGGGTCAGCTCGGCCTGGATGAGGGGGCGGGCATAGTGATGGAATGCTTCGGTCACATGCATGCCGTCCGGGCTGATCCAGTCATCCGGCACGCGCTTTTCCAGGTTGGCAACCTTCTGCACATCTACCATCTCGGTTTCGGTGCGGTACGGCATATCCGAAATGCGGCGGATGGCGCACATCTTACCGGTTTCGCCGCGGTAAGCAGCTTCCACCGAAGCACCGCCCACCTGGTATGCCTCGGTAATGTCGGTGCGGCTTGCCAGATGGGAGGCACAGCGCTGCAGGGTAGAGAACTCGATCGCGCGGGTCTTGCAGCCCAGGCGCACATGGATCAAATCCGCCAGGTAGCGGCTGGTGCCGGACAAAATGGCTTTATGGCCAAAAGCATCCAGCTGGCCTGCTGTGGATACCAAATCACACAGGAAAACGCCGTCCTTGTTTTTTACGCCCTCGCTGGCCGCAATGATGACATTGTGGCGGTCTTTTTCAAGCTGGGCTACTTTTTCCAGGAACACATTCTCGTCAAAGGGGCGCTCCGGCAGCAGAATGATGTCCGGGCCGTTGCAGTCAGCCCCGGCAGCCAGGCTGGCGGCACCGGCCAGCCAGCCGGTATGGCGGCCCATGATCTCGGCCACCGTTACGCTGCGGATGTTATACACGCTGGAATCGCAGATGACCTCTTTCAGGATGGTGGCAATGTACTTGGCGGCACTGCCGTAACCGGGGGTGTGGTCGGTGTACATCAGGTCGTTGTCAATGGTTTTGGGCACGCCGATAAAGCGGATCTCGCTGCCCTTGGCAGCCCCGTAAGCGGAAAGCTTGGCAATGGTGTCCATCGAATCATTGCCGCCAATGTAGAACACAGCCCCAATGCAGTACTTGGCAAACAGCTCAAACAGCTGCACAAAGGGGCGTTCGTCCGTGGCGGGGTTGGGCAGCTTGAACCGGCAGCTGCCCAGGTAACTGGACGGCGTGCGCTTGAGCAGCTCAATTTCCATCTTGTCGTCAAGGCGGTCATCCAGGTCCACAATCTTGCCCTGCAAAAGCCCTTGAATGCCATACTCCATGCCGTATACATGGGCGGCGCCCAGAGCTTTGGCAGCTTCATACACACCGGCCAGGCTGGAATTGATCACAGCAGTCGGCCCGCCGGACTGGCCGACCAGTACATTTGTTCCCCAAGACATAAGAAAGCCCTCCTTATTTTTGCAGCCATCATGCTATCTTAATATGATACACCCTAGTGTACACGAAAGTACGACTTAAGCAAGTACTTTGCGCACCGGAGGTTTTACAGCTTCACGCCCATTTTTTCCAGCGCAAACAGCGCTGCGCCCAGGCTGCCGCACAGTTGGCTGTACTCGCTGACCTCCACCGGGGCTTTCAGGGCGGTTTCCAGCTCTTTCACAACGCCGCGGTTGCGGGCTACACCGCCTGTCATCATAAAGGGGGCCACGCCGCCGGTGCGGCGGGCCAGGGCAGCGGTTTTGCCCGCAACAGATTTGTTCAGGCCGTGGATGATATCCGCCGGTGCGGTGCTGCGGGCAATCAGGCTGACGACCTCACTTTCCGCAAACACGGTACACATGCTGGAAATGGTCACATCGTTGTGCCAGTCCAGGCCAAGCTCGCTCATCTCCGGCAGCTTCATCTGCAGGGTGCGGGCCATCATCTCCAAAAAACGGCCGGTACCGGCGGCGCATTTGTCGTTCATCGCAAAGGTTTCAACAGCGCCGCTTTCGCTCAGGCGGATCACCTTGGAATCCTGCCCGCCAATGTCGATCACGGTGCGCACGGCGGGGTCCAGATGATGAGCCCCGCGGGCATGGCAGGTGATCTCGGTCACGGCTGCGCCGTCATCGCCCAGGAACTCGCGCCCGTAGCCGGTGTATACCTTGGAACCCAGGTCGCTTTCGGCAATGCCTGCCATCGTCAGGGCCTGTTCCAGTGCCTGGCGGGCGCCGGTTGCAGCCCCGGCGCCGGTGGGCACAATGGCCCAGCCGCAGATCTTTCCGCTGCGATCCAGGATCACGGCATCGGTGCTGGCAGAGCCGCTGTCGATGCCGGCAGCATATTGTGCGTTGGTGTTCATGGCGGGGGCCTCCTTGTTTTCGGTATCGGGAACGGCGTTCAGGCTTTCGGCAAATGCGCCTAGGCGGGTGCTCAGCTGCCCGCCGCCGCTGGTAAAGGTCTGGCGGGAACAGTCAGTTTCAATTTTTAATACCGGCAGATGGAACTGCTCCGGCGCGGTCAGGCCGGGGGCGTAATAATCACAGAACTGCACGGTGTGGTACACAATGCCAACGGTCTGGCCGTCCACCAGGGCGGCGCGCTCACTGACCGGGGCATCCATCCGCATGCAGGGCATCTGGCCCAGCAGGGCGGCGGCGTAACCGGGCAAAAAGTCCTCCAGTGCGGCGGGGGCAACATCGGCAAGCTCACGGTTGCCGGTGCAGGTAGCATCCACCACGGGCAGGGCAAAGGCTTTCTGCACGGTATCATACAGCACGCTGCCGCCATGGGCACCCAGCAGGGTCAAATGCGGACCCTCGGCGTGGGGGGTGTGCACAAAAAAGGCGTGGGCGCGCTGGGCGTCGAATTCCTGCCCGGTGTACCGCTGCAGGGCATCCGCCAGCCTGCGCAGGTCCCGCGCAAAGCGGGCGCGGGTGGCCGGGGTGCTCTGGTGGGGGACGGGCAGCAGCTGCAAAAATTCCATCTTACCACTGGCAGCCAGCACATCGTAAACGCGCAGCATGGCATCGCAGCAGTTGGTCAGCACCAAAGCCCGGATGCCGGATTGCTCCACCTGTTCCAGCACAGCCTTGGCGTAACCGCACAGGTTGGCGTGGGCGCAGCGCTCCGCGCAGGAAAAACTTTCCGCCAGCGGATCCAGCGCCGAGAAGGTGGCCCCATACCCGGCAAACAGCTCCAGCGGGGCGTATTTGCAGGCATAATAAATCGTTTTGCTCATACCAGCGCCTCCTGTTTGCTGTGCAGCATCTCCAGGAAAGCATCCAGCCGGGTGGCGGTCTGGCCGTCCATCGTGTTGGCGCGGTCGCAGCCATCGCCGTCCAGCAGCAGCACCGGGTAGCCCTCGGCTTCCAGTGCGCTCTTGAACAGCTGTGCGGCCCCCATCGTCTGCTTGCAGCCCCATTGGCAGAAGTAGACCACCCCGTCGATCTGCTGCATGCGGCACAGCTCCAGCGCGCGCTGGATGCGGTGCTGGGCGCTGCCGTTAAAGATGTTGTTCACCAGCCGCGCGGCCATGCTCTCAAACGGTTTGTCCGGGTCCATGTAGCAGCCTAAGGTATCGGCGTTCATATCGCAGGTAATAAGCTGGTTTTCTGCCGAGAAATTCAGCCGCTCCCGCACGGGCGCCTGATAAAACGGCACGGCGTGCGCCCACAGCAGCCGGGTGCCGCCACCCATGGGGCTGGCTTCGATATCCGCCAGCAGCTTGCGGGCGTACTGTTCAGCCTGCGGGGTGCCCAGCATGGTGTGGGTCACAAACACTTCGTAAAATTCGGAGGTGACATCGTTGTGCAGGTTCCGCCCGGCCTTGGCGGCCTGTGCCTGCTGCAATAGTTCCAGCGTGCGGCCGCTGTGGGCGACTGCCTGCTGCAGGGCCGCTTCGTCCAGCTTCTGGTGGGTCGCATCCTCCAAAAAGGCGGCGAACTCTCGCAGGCGGTCGGAAACTTCGGCCACAGCGTACTCGTCGTGGTCATAGGGCACATCCAGATAAAAGTGGGGGATGCCGTAATGCTGCGCCAGCCGCCGGAAGGTCAGGTTGTTGGCATCGCAGGCAATGGAGGTGCAGGCAGTGAACAGCGGCTTGCCCGCCGTGCCGGAAAGCCCCATGCCCAGCAAAGCCTTGTGGTAGCTGCACAGCGTGGGGCTGATGCCTGCGCTCTCGGCATAATGGATAAAGCCGCGCTCGGCTGCGGCACCGTTCAGGTAACAGGCGGTGGCTTCGGCAAACATCGGCAGCAGGTGGAAGGCGTGCAGCAGTTCACAGGGCATAAAGATATTGACCAGCGCCGCTCGCTGCGGGTGGGCCAGGGGCGCAATCATGGTGTCCATGGCGATCTGTGCCGCATACTGCCGCGCGGGGGTGAGCTCTTTTTCCGGGGCAAGCAGCAGCTGCACATCCTTGGCGCGGTAGCCCAACAGCAGCAGCCGGCGGGCAAGCTCCGGCTTGGGAATGGCGTCATCCACCAGCTGGCCAAAGCGGTCAACGATATTTGACATAGGGGGTTATCCTTTCAACACATAGGTTTCAATGGCCTTGGCAACGCCGTCATGGTTGTTGTCGTCCGTTACATAGCGGGCGGCGGCCAGAACATCCGGTGTGGCGTTGCCCATCGCAATGCCGTACCCGGCGGCCTGGATCATGGCAAGGTCGTTGCCGGAATCGCCGCAGGCCATCACCTGGTTCATCGCCAGGCCCAGGGTATCGGCCAGCGTTTTTAATCCGCTGCCCTTGGTCACGCCGGGGGCGTTGATCTCCATGTTGTTGGGAATGCTGGAAGTAATCTCAACATTAAACCGGCTGGCAACAGCCTGCCAGGCGGCATCGCGGGCGGCATTGTCCCGATAGGTGATGCTGAACTTTTCCACCTCGTGCGGGTGGGCGGCGAACACTGCGTGCATGTCATCCACCACAATGCGGCTGTCGCGCAGGTAGCGGCGCAGGGCAGGGGGCATCAGGGCAAGGCCGTCATTGGCACCAAAATAATCGGTGTAGGCTTTGCCGCCGATAAAAATGCCCATGGCACCGCCCGTTGCGGCCACGATATCATAAATGTCGCTGGCAAGGGCAGCATCAAACGGCAGGTTGACCAGCGGTTTGCCGGTGGAAAGCTCCACCACGCTGGCCCCGTTGGAAGTCAGGGCATACCGCACGCCGGGAATGCGCAAAAGCGCTTCCGGCACACCCGATGCCACACGCCCCGTTGCGGGGATGACATCAACCCATTTGGCAATGGCAGCGCGGATGGCTTCCAGCGTGCGGGGTGTGATCTCTTTTTCATCATTGAATACGGTGCCGTCCAGATCCAATGCAACAAGACGGATATCGGGCATAACGGACCCCTCCTTTGTTATATTTCACCAAAGATTTTAGCGCATTTTCGGTCATTTTGCAAGGGCACCTTGCATTTGCTATGCCAAGTATGGTAAAGTGTCATCAGCCCTTTGCATATTGGCACAGGGCAGGGAAGGGGAACGTGATGCAAACCGAACAACAATCGTTGCGTGCGGCAGCCGGGCAGCGCTTTTGGCAGATCGATGCCCTGCGCGGGCTGGCGCTGCTGAATATGCTGGTTTACCATGCCATGTATGACTGGGTGTATATTTTTGGCCATGCCAGCGGCTGGTACGATATCTGGTCCACGCACTGCCATGTGTGGCAGCAGTATATCTGCTGGAGCTTTATTCTGCTTTCGGGTTACAGCTTTACCCTATCCCGCCGCCCGCTCAAGAACGGCCTGCTCACGGCGGCCTGCGCGGTGGTGCTGACCGTGGCAACCGCCGTTGCCATGCCGGAGGAAGTCATCTGGTTCGGCGTGCTGCACCTGCTGGGCTGTGCGGCCCTGCTGACCTGTCTGCTGCACCCCGCGCTGGAAAAGCTGCCCCCGCTGGCAGGGGTTACGGGCAGCGCGGTGCTGTTTGCCCTGCTGAACCAGCTGCCGCAGGGCTGGCTGGGGTTTGAGGGAACGCACCTGGCGGCCCTACCCGCCGCCTGGTACAAGCCGAATCTTTTCTGGCTGGGTCTGCCAGATCTGACGGTGTTTTCCTCATCGGATTATTTCCCGCTTTTGCCGTGGGTGTTTTTGTATTGGGTGGGGTACTTTTTTGCGCGGTGGTTCCGCGCCCGCTGCACCGCGCAGCCCGGCCTGCCGCCCAAAGCCCTGCGCCCCCTGTGCGCCGTGGGCAGCCGCACGCTGCTGATTTATATGCTGCACCAGCCGGTGATTTACGGTGCTTTGCTGGGGCTGCACGCATTGGGGTTGGCATAAAGTTTGGGTAAAGAAAAAAGAAGGAAGAGAATAATGAATAATGGATGTGTGCCGCCCACGGCGTCACATTTTAGCCAAGTCAGTTGCTCCGGCAAAAAGCATTCCAGCCAGAGCAGCCAACCTATTTTATTTGCGCCGCTGCGGGCGGCGCACCAGCATTATTCTTTATTCATTATTATTTATTATTTTGTATAAACTATTGCCCAGACCCCGCGTATGAGGGCAAAAAACTGAACTTTTTATGAAATTTCAAAAAGTGGGCCAGAACGCATAAAATCGTGGTTGACAGGAGCCTATAAAGTATAGTATAATTTCAGTTACTGGTTGATTGTAATTTTGATTGACCGGCAAACTCCTGTCTCAGACCAAGGGAGGGAAAAAGATGTCGGAGATCCGTGTCAAAGAGGGCGAATCCCTTGAGAGCGCCCTGCGCCGTTTCAAGCGCAGCACTGCCCGCAGCGGTGTTCTTGCTGAGGTGCGCAAGCGCGAGGCTTATGAGAAGCCGTCTGTGCGTCGCAAGAAGAAGTCCGAAGCCGCCCGCAAGCGCAAGTTTAAGTAATCCGGAGCCATCGCAGCGGCTATGCCGCCGTTTTCGATAACCGTGTTTACCCAAAGGAACGGCAGAACAGGTTCGCAGAGATGCGGGCCTGTTCTTTCTTTATATCTAAGGCAACACCGCATAATTCTAAGTGCCGATACGGCGAGCGAGGTGCGGCAGATGCCAAGCCAAAAGCGCAGATAATACTGGATGTCTTATCGAGCATTTTGGCAACGCAGATGCCGTGCCGCAGCTGCCGGAGCGGTTTGTGCAGTATTGCCCTAAAAACCGGGGTGGCGCTTGCCCGCTGCCCCGCGCTTATAATAAGGTAGTTTGTCTATGCTTCTTACCCCTGAATATATTTTCCGTGCCATTGAGGCCATCACGCCGGAGTTCCTGCGCCAGCACGGTATCACCGCCCTGGTGCTGGATGTGGATAATACCTTGACGGGGGATGGCAGCCAGCAGCTGGATGCCACCGTGCAGCAATGGCTGGATACTATGCGTGCCGCGGGTGTGCGGTTGACGATTGTTTCCAACAATACCGCCGCCCGCGTGCGCCCCTTTGCGGACCGTGTGGGCCTGGCTTGGGTGCCGCTGGCCTGCAAGCCGCTGCCGGTCGGCCTGGCCGTTGCCCGCCGCCGCCTTGGCGTTCGCAAAAATCAGATGGCCATGGTGGGCGACCAGATCTTTACGGACCGCCTTGCCGCGGGGCTGTACGGCATCCCCTGCCTGTATACCATGCCGCGTGGGGGCGACCACCAGCGCGGTGTGCAGTTCAAGCGCAGGTTTGAACCCTACTGGCTGGACCGGTATTACCAAAAAGGGGGCCGCCTGTATGAGTGAAGCACCGCGCTTTGGCACGGCTGGGCTTTCGGACAGCTACCGTGTCCGCAGCTTTGACCCGCAGGCCATGGCGGAGTATACGGCTTCCTTTGGGCTGACGGCGTTTGAATACCAGTGTGGGCGCGGTGTGCGCCTGGGGCTGGATAAAGCCGCCGCCTTAAAAGAAGCGTTTGATGCAAAAGGCATCACTTTCTCGGTCCATGCGCCGTACTACATCAGCATGAGCAGCCTAGAGGAGGACAAGCGGCTGAACAGCGTGAACTACCTGCTGCAAAGCTGCGCACTGGTCAAGGCACTGGGCGGCCGCAGGGTTATCTTCCACGCGGGCAGCTGCGGCAAGCAGAGCCGGGAAGCCGCACTGGAAAAGGCGCTGGACACCATGCGCCGCGCCGTTCAGGCCGTGGATGAAGCCGGTTATGGCGACTGTACCCTTTGCCCTGAAACGATGGGCAAGGTGAACCAGCTGGGCACGCTGGATGAAGTGCTGGCCCTTTGCAGTGTGGATGAACGCATTATTCCCTGCATGGATTTTGGCCACCTGTATGCCCGCAGCCAGGGCACCGAGCTGAACGATGAGACCGCCCCGGCAGATTACGCCGCCATCCTGGATGCCATTGCCGCAGCCTTGCCGGGGGAGCGGGCCCAAAAGTTCCACGCGCATTTTTCCCGCATTGCCTACACCAAGGGTGGGGAAAAATGCCACCTGACTTTTGCGGATACCGAGTTTGGCCCGCCGCCTGCCCCGCTGATGCAGCTGCTGAAAACCCGTGGCCTGGCGCCCACCATTATCTGTGAATCCGCCGGAACCCAGGCCGAGGATGCGGCGGCGCTGAAAAAACTGTATGAACAAGGCTGAGAAAGCCCAAAAACAGCCAACAAAAGCCGAAAAAAACCAAAATATCACCCGAAAATCCCGCTAACCTCTTGCAATACTGGCACTTTTCGGGTAAAATACTTACAGGTATGACAATGCAATGGCATTGCTTGATGGGCGGCGGGGCCGCTTTTTCAAACAGGCCCGATTCTAAAATTATGGAGGAGTTCCTATATGATCTCTGCAGGCGAATTTCGTAACGGTGTAACTTTTGAGCAGGACGGCCAGGTCCTTCAGGTCGTTGAGTTCCAGCATGTTAAGCCCGGCAAGGGCGCTGCTTTTGTGCGTACTAAGACCAAGAACGTGATTACCGGTTCCGTTGTTGAAACCAGCTACAACCCGACCGCTAAGTTCCCCCAGGCTTTCATTGAGCGCCGTGAGGTTACCTACTCTTACGAGGATGGCGACCTGTACTACTTCATGGATAATGAAACCTACGAGCAGATCCCTGTTGCCGCTGCCGATGTGCCGGAAAACTTCAAGTTCTGCAAAGAAAACGAAATCTGCAAACTGCTGTCCTACAAGGGCAAGGTTTTCAGCGTTGAAATCCCCAACTTCATCGAGCTGGAAGTTACCGAGACTGAGCCTGGTTTCAAGGGCAACACCGCTACCAACACCCTGAAGCCCGCTAAGGTTGAGACTGGTGCCGAGATCCGCGTGCCCCTGTTCATCAACGAGGGCGACAAGATCCGCATCGATACCCGCACCGGCGAGTATATGGAGCGCGTCTGATCTTAAAACAAATGGCCGGGCCGTGGTTTTTGCCGCGTCCCGGCTTTTTTGGAAAATTGCAAAAACAAACACCCTGTTTACAGTGCGTGAAGGAGGTTTTCCCTTATGGCTATGGATCTGAATGCAAAGGCCGCTTACATCCGCGGTATGATGAAAGGGATGGAGTTTGACCCCACCACCCAGGAAGGCAAGATCATTGTTGCAATGATGGACCTGCTGGAAGAGATGGCCGATGTTGTGAGCGAGCATGACGATGCCCTGGATCAGGCTTTTGACGAGCTGGACGCCATTGATGAAGATATGGATGATCTGGTGGACAACATCTTCGGCGATGACGATGAGGACGAAGATGAGGACGAGGATGACGACGGCGCATTTGAAACCAGCTATGAAGTCACCTGCCCCAACTGCGGTACCGTCAACATTGTGGATGAAGACACCCTGATGGACAGCGATAAGATCGTCTGCGCAGAGTGCGGCGCAGCTTTCGATGTGGAAGTTCTGCCCGACGATGCCGAGATGCCCGCCGATGCAGAAGCCGAAAGTACCGATGTGACCATCGAGTAAGCGGTTAAGGCAATACCGCATAATTTTAAGTGCCGATACGGCAAGCGAGGTGCGGCAGCTGCTAAGCCAAAAGCGCAGATAATACTGGATGCTGCAAAGGTGAGCGCCGCCAGTGGCGGAAACAGCGAACCGAAGCAGGGGCAGCGGTCGCAGAGTGCGAGGGGCTTTTGCCCCCGAAGCACGATGCGGGTACCGCAACCCGACATTATCGAGCATTTTGGCAACGCAGATGCCGTGCCGCAGCCGCCGAAGCGGTTCTTAAGCCGCTAGGCGGGAATTGTGCGGTGTTGCCTTAAGTGCACAAAATAGAATAACAGATAGAAAATCACCCCTGTGGCCGGATTATTCTGGCCGCAGGGGTGATTTTTTGATTATTGGGGAAGAAAGTAATTTGCAGAGAGGTTGCAAACGCTGCCATAAACCTGTAGACGATGTGTAGGGGACGATGCTTGACCGTTCCGAAACCGTAAGACAATATATCATTATAAAATTTGTGATGCTCAATGATGTAAAAGCTCCGGCGTGGTCGGGTAGCAACGCCCTGCGGCACAGGGATGAAGTACAACAAAAACAGCCCGGTCCAAACGGACCGGGCATTGTGGGTTCCTGTTTACTTTTTCTCGTTCTTCAGCTGGTTGCGCAGCATGATATCGCCAAAGGTCAGGGCGTTGAACAAACCGCCGGCCTTGTTGGCCTGGCGCACAATGCGCGCCGGCAGAGGCTTGCTTTCATCGGTGGAAAGCAATACAATGTGAACCTTATCGGCCACGTCGGCATTGCCTTCCTTTTTGGTGGTCAGTACCTGCAGGTACACAACATAGGGGTCATGCATAGAACCATAGTAAATATCGTTGCCGCAGCGCACCAGCGGGCGGCCCTTATAGGTCAGACTGGGGGTAAAAGCCATCTCTTACAACCTTCTTTCGCTGTTGTTGTATCCGAAAAGCCGAAAATATAGCCTGTTTCTACAAACACAGCCGGATTTTGCCTTAAATCCATCTTGCGTTTGCGAAATACGCGTCATTTTCTTTGTTTTCAGCTACACCTTAATCAATAAAAAATATTATACCATACAAGATAGGGGATTACAAATCTAATTTTTCGCTTTCGATCTTTTCTTCGTTCAAGGCAACGCGCTGGGTCAAAATGCGCACCTTGCTGTCCAGCTGACTGAGCCGGATGGACATAAAAAACTGTTTGGCCAGCAGCAAAAAGATGATGACGATATAAACAAAATTGATGGGGCTCTGGAACCCAAGCAGATACGCCGCCCAGTAGGCAATGCCGGGAAAGATGGCCAAAATCAGCAGAATGCCGCTGAACAGAAGCCAGAAAATGGTATCTTCGATCTGCACCTTAGCCAAACGCACGCGGCGCAGAATATAGGTTGCGGTGATCAGGCTGCCCAACACAAGGCATACACGGATAATTGGCTGATCAAACATGGCTTACAGGCTCCTTTCCGGGTAAGGCGTTTCGGTGTCCCGCTTGCGGAACCACTGAATCAGCAAAATGGAGATGGACATTTTGACCATATATTCAATGCTGCGCCAAAAGGTCAGGTAGCTTTGACCGGCCTCGCGCTCGCCCATCGTAACTTGTACTTCGCGTACCACAGCGCCGTTTTTGATCAGGTAACTGATGGTATCCGGCTCCGGGCCATAGTTCAAATTTTGGGCAAATTCTTCCACCATGGCGCGGTTGAACAGCCGCATGCCGCTGGTGGGGTCGCAGATGGCACGGCCGGTGGTCAGCCGGATGGACCAGCTGATGATGTAACTGCCCAGCATGCGCAGGCTTTTGGGCTTTTTTACCGTCAAAAAGCGGCTGCCAATCACGATGTCGGCCCCGCTTTCCAGCTCTTCCAGCATGGCGGCGATATATTCCGGTCGGTGCTGGCCGTCAGCATCCAGCTGCATGGCGCAGTCATACCCGTTTTCGGCGGCATAGCGCAGCCCGGTCTGGAATGCACCTGCCAGCCCCAGGTTGACCGGCAGATCGATCAAGCGGAACCCATGTTCCCGGCAGATGGCCGCGGTTTTATCACGGCTGCCATCGTTGACTACAACATAGTCATACTGCGGGTAGTTCTTGACAATGCCGTTGACGACCTTGACAATATTGGCTTCCTCATTATATGCAGGAATAACAATCAGCAATTTTGACATAACAAATGTTCCTTATCCACTTGCCCGGCAAACACCGGGCAGATGTCAGCTTTGGTTTATGATCCCCATCATTTTATCAAATACGGCATCCCATGTAAAGTGCGCGTACACATTGCGGTACGCCGCCTCGGCACAGGCATGGGCGCGGGCAGGATCATCCAGCAGGGTCTGCAGCCCGGCGCGGATGGTTTCCACCGTGGCGTCCTGTGGCTGGCCGGGCAGCACAATGCCGTGGGTATCGTCCGGCAGCAGCTCCTCGGTTCCAGCGGTACGGGTGCACACGATGGGGCAGCGGCAGGCCGCGGCTTCCAGCAAGGTGGTGGGAAAGCCCTCGGCATACCGGGTGGGCAGACAGTATACATCTGCCTGCCGCAGCAGCTGAACCACCGCATCATGCGGCAGGGCACCGGGGGTAACGGCCCCAAGGTCCGCCAGTTCCTGCTGCTGCGGACCGCTGCCGGCCGCCACCAGAACAACGCCCGGCAGCTGGGCCACGGCCTGGGCTAATAATCCGGCGCCCTTTTCGGGAATCAGGCGGCCCACAAACAGCACGATCTTACGGTCGCCAAGGTTCAGCTTGGCGCGCCAGTCTGGCGCGTGGGCGGCTTCCTGTTCCAAAGCAGCGGGGTCAATGGCGTTGGGCATGGTTCCTGCAGCCGTAATGCCAAAGGTGTGCAGCCAGCGGCAGGCAGCGGCGGAAACGCCATAGAACGGCGCGCCGGTGCTGCGCACCATGCGGCAGGCAACCTGCTCATACAGCCGCCCGCAGGCCCCCAGCAGGCCGTTGCCCATCGGCATGTATCCGGTGGAATGGTCAATGACCAGCATGGGGATACCGCGGCGCTTGGCCGCGCGGGCAGCCCAGACGCTTTGGGTGTACATGCGGGTCTGCACCACGCAGAAATCGAGCTTTTGCACCCAGATTTGCGCGGTCAGCGCGTGGAAGCGCGCCCCCGGCTTGATGACAGGAAAGCGCCCGTTCATGACAGGCCAGACGGGCAGGCGGTAAATTTCAATGCCATCCCCGTCAATTTCGTGCTCCGGCAGGTTGGGCAGAGCACTGGTAACCACAATGGCGCGGTGCCCGGCGGCAACAGTGCAGCGGGCAAGGTTCCAGGTGTAGCGCTCCACACCACCCACCGTGGGCAGGTACTGCGCAGAAAAATAACAAATCGTCATCGGGCAATCACCGCAAGCATGGCGTTCAGCAATACCCCGGCGTTGACTACGCACAGGCAGCAGACCAGGGTACAGGCGGACTGTTTGCCGCTGGCAACCTGGACCCGGCGGGGCAGGCAGGTAAGCAGGAACAACGGCAGCACGGGCAGAAGATACCGCCCCTGGAAGCCGTAAACGGTCTGGTAATAGGTCGGGGTCCACACAAGGCAGCCGGCAAAGGCCAACGCGGCGCACAGCAGCGCGGCCAGCGCACACCACACCCGGTAGCGCCCCTGGGGCAGCCCCGGCACGGGAACATCCTGCGCCGGAACGGCGGCATACCACAGCAGCAGGTAGAGCGCCAACACCCAGAACCAGGCCAGGTCCAGCGAGCTGTAGCTTAAGCTGCCGCCCACAAGGCCGCGCACCCAGTTGTCGGCATCCTGCACCACGCTGCGTACCAGCAGCATAGCCACGGCGGGCAGATTGTGCAGAATGTAACCGGGGGTAAAGGTGGTCTGGTCTTCCTCGCTGGGGGTGCTCTGGCTGTCCCGCACGGTACGGACAGCTTCGATCTCTTTGATCAGCACATTGCGATCCAACGGGTAGCGGTCATCCTCCACGCCGGGGTAGATCTGGCAGGCGGAAAGCAGCTCTGCACATTCATCACTGCTGAACATGGACTTGAAAAAGTCTCGGCGGTCAGCATTGGCCAGCCGTTCCCGGCACATTTCGGCGTCGGTGGTCATCAGGTCGCGGTCCAGGTAAACCAGGGAAGCCGCACTCATGAATTCATCATCGGTCAGGCTGGAATGCTCCACTTCCTCCGGGCTGAAGAAAAAGCTCTGGCCCAGAACGGCGGCGGTCACATCGCCCTCCTGCAAGGCCTGCACCCAGAACTCCAGCTCCTTCTGCGGGATCTCGGTCACGCCCTCTACGCAGTAATACAGGCGGCGCACAAAGTTGGAAGCCGTGTTTTCGCGGTACTCGGCAGGCATGTTGGCAAACCGGTTGGAGGTTTTGCCGTCACCCGCGGCAGGGGCGGCATGCAGGGTACGATTGTCAGCTGCCTCTGTTGCTGTATAAGAAACCGCGGCAGCCGGGGTGGAACCCTGTGCGGAGGTGGTTTCTGTCTGGGTAGTCTGATTTTCAAACCCGGAAGAACCGGCCACCGAGGTGACCAGCACAGCGCGGTTGATGCTGAGCGCCAGCAGCACGCATCCAGCCAGATAAGCGGCTTTTTTGGTTGCGGCGCTCTGGCCAAAGCGGCTGTTGGGAATCAGCAGGAACAACGCTGCCAGCGGCAGGTAAACCAGTTTGGCCGGTGCCAGCAGGATGCCGAACACCGCCAGCGGCAGCCACAGCCGCACCGGCAGCACCGTGCCGTCCTTGCAGCCAAAAATCGCCTGCATACACAGCGCAGTAAAGGCAAACGCCAGCCCCAGCAGCAGGGAATCCCGGCTGAAAGAAGCCGCCAGATGCAGCGTCATGGGCAGCAGGGCCGCCGCAGCGAATACCCGCCTGCCAAACGGCGCGGCTTTAACGGCCAGCGCCGCTAACAAAGCGAACACAATTAAATTTGCTGTGCGTCCCAGCATCAGCGCCGGAACAAAGCCAAGGTGAAAAACATATGCCAGGAACACCGCTGCCGCGCTGAACAGGTACAGCGTGGGATTGCGGTCGGTCTGCAGTTCTTCCAGCGCAGTGTGGCTGTCAAAACTGTCAGGGGTGGTGGTGAACAGATTTTCGCTCAGTTCCTGCCAGCTGAACACGGTGGTCTTTTCGTTTTGCAGCAGGGGGTCAAAGTCGTGCTCGCGGCGGTAGGTCATATCCAGCGGCACATTGCCCATCCGCCATTCATCCGGCGAGAGCATGTTGGCCCACTTGCAGGCTAAAGTAAAGGACTGGTTGATGTGGTATTTTTCGTCCGGTGCGGCATAGGGCGGCAGCACAAAGCTGTACAGCATGCCAAAGCAGAGCACCAGCACAAACACCAGCCGGTGCAGCGGCATGCGGCCCCGCATGGCAAAATAAATGCCAAGGAACACCACAACGCTGGCCAGCAGCCCGACCAGCAAAAAGAACCGGGTCAAAAATCCACCGATCTGTTTGTAAGTCACCAGCAGCGCCAGCGTGCCGTCCACGGCTTCGCCGTTTACGGTAAAGGTATCGTTCCACAGCACAGCGCCGTTGCTGCAGCCCACGGTCAACCGGCCGGAACCGGTATACTCCGGTTTCAGGGTCACGCGGTAGCGGCGGCCTGCGCTGCCGGTCACGTGGGTATCCAGCCCCATGCCGGTGTACTGCCCGGCCACAATGTTCGCCATATCGCCGGTGGAGCGGGCCAGCACCTCGCCGGTGTCGGCATCGGCAAGTTCCAGGTGCAGCTCACCGGTGGGTTGGCCGCTGCTGGTGCCAAACACAAAGGCCATGGCCAGCAGGTCATTGTCGGTATCAAAGGTCTGGGCAGCGCCGTTGGCTTCGTCCAGCTCGGCGCTGTACTGGCTGTAATCATCGCTGATGCGCTCCGACAGGCTCTTGTCATTGTTGGGGCGCACCGCGGCCAACCAAACCAGCACCACGGCCAGCAGGCAGGCAGCAGCGGCGCACAGGGCGGTGCCCAGCGGGCTTTTCAGAAAATCCTTTATTTTGCTCATACGGGCTCCTCCCGGTTTTGGTGGTTCAGCGTTCAGGGGGTGTCCAAAACAAACACCGGAATATTTAACGTTTCAGCCGCACCCATCAAATCTTTGCGCCAAAGGCTTTTTTAACGGCGGCAGGCAGGCGGCCGTCCCGCAGCAGGATCTCTTCCACCGTGCCGCGCACAGCGCCCTCGCCGCCTTTTTGGCGGCAGATGAAATCCGCCCGCCCCAGCACAGGGCCGGCAGCATCGGCCGGGCAGGCCACAAAGCCGCACAGAGCCATGGCGGTCAAATCGTTCAGGTCATCGCCGCAATAGGCAACATCCTGCTTGGTCAGGCTGTGCTCAGCCATAAACCTGCTCAAAAAGGCGGCTTTGTCGTGTACGTTCTGGAACAGATAGTCAATGTGCAGGTCCTGGGCACGGCGGCGCACGGCTTCACATTCGCGCCCGGTGCAGATCATAACCTGCATCCCTGCCGCGCGGGCCAGCACATCCCGGCCCCATCCTTGATGGCAAACTTTTTCAGCTCGTTGCCGGCGGAATCATAGTACACGCCGCCGTCTGTCATGGTGCCGTCTACATCCAGAACCAAAAGTCGAATCATGGGCAAACCTCGTTATTTTGCGTATTCGCTGGGGGTGATAAAGGTCACATCCAGCCCGCAGGCTTTGATGGCACCTGCCATGGCGGTGTTGAACGCAGCTCCGCGCCCGGTGTGAGCGTGCAGCAGGCTGTCGGCATAGGCGGGGGTACCGGGCTTGTAGCCATCGGCCCCGGCCAGCAGCACAGCCTTGGCACCGCACAGCCGCAGCAGCCGCAGCAGCATCAGTACACTGTTGCTCCCAAGGGATGCGTTCTGCACATCCGGGGCAGCCAGCCGGTCATAATTGACCGCCAGCGCCCCCTGCGGCAGCGGCCGCAGGTTGGAGGTGAGCACAACAGGGCAGGGCAGGGAAGCAAGGTCCAGCTTTTCAAACCGCTTGCTGTTGGTAAAAAATGCGTAATCCGGCTGGCAGAATTCCGGGCAGAAATTGGCTGAAACAATGCAGTCCGCCTTGGCGGCGGCCACAGCGCTGCGCCCGGTTTCGTCCGCCAGGCTGGCACCGGGGGCCAGCACCAGCACGGTCTTGCCGCTAAACGCGGTGCGCAGGGTATCCAGCGCGGCGGTGTCGTCAATGGCGCGGTTCTGGTATTCGCGGTACAGGCGGTCGGCATAGTCTTTATCGTATGCGGTGGCCTTGCTGCGGTCAAAACCGGCCAGAATATGGTTGATGTCCCGGTTGGTCAAATCGCCTTTGTCCAGATAATGCTCGGCGTAATCGCGGTGCAGGTTGTACCGTGCGCTCAGGAAGTAAGCCGGGGTGTAACCCCAGGCTGTCTCGCCTTTCAGCGGGGCGATATGGTCCTGGATGGCGTCCATCATCTCGTCAATGTCATAATGGCAGCCAAGGGTCTCGTTCATATAGTCGGCAATCAGCTCAATGGGCAGGTTGCCGGGAATGCGCCCCATGCCCATCAGGCTGCCGTCCACAGTGGTATCGCGGCCCAGGTGCTTGTCCAGAAATTCCTGCGCCAGGCAGAAAGAGAGCGCCATGTTCTCATGCAGGTGCAGCCCCACGCGGATATCCGGGGCCAGGTTGTGGTCCACCAGACTGACGATGCGCTCTAAGTCACGCCGCCGCATGCTGCCGAAGGTATCCACAATGGAGAACTGGTACGGGTGAATCTCGTTTACCTGGTCTAAAATCCACAGCAAGTCTTTGTCGGCATAGCCCATAATGTTGATGGGGTTGATGGACAGCTTGTACCCGCGGGCCTTGACTTCGCGGGCAAAATCCATGCCTTCGCGGATATCGTAATCGTGGGCGGTAATGCGCAGCATCTCAATGCCGTGCCCCTCATAAGGGGACAGCTTGGCAATATCATAATTGGAGCGCATGGCCATGCCGCTGTACATGGTGCTGCCGGTGTGGGCAGGCAGCAGTCTGTTCAGCTCTTCAATGGTGTTGCAGACGGTCACATCGGGGTTGTAGCCATCCACATTGCGCAGAAAGCCCACTTCCACAATGTCAGTCCCGGCACGGGTCAGCGAGGCGATAATATCTTTGGCTGCAGCGAAGCCCCAGTTCCAGCTGTTCACATAGCCGCCGTCACGCAGGGTGCAGTCCAACAGTTTAATATCGGGCATTTATTCTTTTCCTTTCAGGATTTCGCTCACAAGGGCAAGGTCCTTGGGGGTGTCAACGCTCACAGTCTTGTACGGGCTGACGATGGCATGTACCTTGTGGCCGTTTTCCACAAAGCGCATCATATCGTTCTCTTCGGCTTTTTCCAGAATGGACTTCGGTGTTTCGTGGTAGAACGCCAGCGCCCGGCGGGAGTACAGCTGGATGCCGGTCACCTTCTCGTATTCAAAATCCAGCGTGCCTTTGGGGTAGGGAATGGGGCTGCGGGAGATCATCAAAATTTCCCGTGCGGCGTTGGTCACGACCTTCTGGTTGGAAAAATCGATCACATCCGCGGGGTGCTCCATCCGGTTGGTCAGCACGGCAACATAATACGGGTCCTCCGGCAGGGTATCCGGCAGAATCAAATCAAACGCTTTTACGTTGATCAGCGGCTCGTCACCCATGATCTGCAGATACAGGTCGGCTTCTACCTTGGTGGAAACCTCCCAGATGCGCCCGGTGGGGGTGTCATGGTCGGGGCTGGTCATGCAGTATTCCATGCCGTAGGTGCGGCAGGCTTCGGCAATGCGCTCATCGTCGGTGGCGATAAACACATCATCGAGCTTTTTGCACTTTTTGGCTTCCTGGTACACCCACCAGATCATGGGCTTGCCCAAAATATCCGCCAGCGGCTTGCCCGGCATCCGCGTGCTGGCATAACGGGCGGGAATAACGCCGATAAGTTTCATAGTAAGCAACCTCCTAAAAGAAGCATTGGCTCCCCTTTGAGGGGAGCTGTCCGCGCAGCGGACTGAGGGGTGGTTCCCTAAGAAAGAGTTATAGGGCAATACCGCATAATTCTAAGTGCCGATACGGCGAGCGAGGTGCGGCAGATGCCAAGCCAAAAGCGCAGATAATACTGGATGTCTTATCGAGCATTTTGGCAACGCAGATGCCGTGCCGCAGCTGCCGGAGCGGTGCTTAAGCCGCAAGGCGGGAATTGTGCGGTGTTGCCATAGATTGTTATGAAAATCTATTTGGATATCCGCATCAGAATCGTACGCTCAATTTCGGCTGCAACACCCTCCAAATTGAGAAGAACGTCCCGGTTGGAAAACCGCAGAACAAAAATACCAAACGCCTGCAAATAAGCAGTTCGGGCAGCATCCTGCTGCTGCCCCTGCGGTTCGTAATGCTGCGAACCGTCAATTTCAACTGCCAACTGAGCAGAAGCACAATAAAAATCAAGGATATAGGGCCCAACGCTCTTTTGGCGTGTGAATTTGTAGGGGCAGGGACGCAGATATTCATACCATAATTTGCGCTCCGCATCGGTCATATTTTTGCGCAGAGAACGAACATAGGCAAGATTGTTGGAATTATGCGGCAGGCGCATAGAATGGTACGTCCCCTTCCGGCTTATCATTTAGGCGGCAGTAAGGGAGCCACCCCTCCGACCTCGCTTGCGCTCGGCCACCTCCCCTCAAAGGGGAGGCATTACCCCTGCACCAACTTTTCTGCCTCTTCCAGCCCCACAAACACCTTTTCTTCCGCGGCGGTAAAGCCGCGCAGGACCCAGCTTTGCACGGTGACGGCGCGCTGGAATTTGAAGGGCAGGCAGAAATTGAGAACCTCGCTTGGCATGGTGCGGGGCAGGATAACAGCAGTAGGGAACAGCTTGGAATAATCCGTGGTATCCCGCGGGTGGGTTTTGATAAACAGCGGTTCTGTGCAGTATTTCTTGGCAACAGCCGCAAACATGGCGTCCTGGGTGGGCTGATCCATCAGGCCGTCCAGCACAAAGCTGCGGGGCAAAAGCAGGCAGGCACCCTGCACATGCTCCGGCAGGGGAACGGCCAAAAACACCCGGCGGATGATGGCTTTTTCTTCCTCCGTCAGGCTTTCCAGTAGCTGCGCTTTGGATACCGTTACCAGCTTGTCTACGCCAAAAATGCTGCACCGCGCGGCGTCTTCGCTTTCCACCGTGCGGCAGCAGGGGCTGTCGCCCCAGTAGCGGTAGGGGCCGCGGGGGTTGGTGCGCTGCTCGTCCAGCAGGTGCTGGTCAGGGTCCAACGTGCCGCCAAAGGTATCTTCGCACAGGGTATAAACCCGGCGCTCCCGCTGCAGGTAGCGCCCTAAAGCGCTCCAGTCATTGCTGATGTACACATGCCCCTTGGGCAGCGTAAAATACGGCTTGCGGAACGGGTGGCGCAGGCGGTAAAAGTCGCTTTCGCTGTTCTGTGCGTCCAGCTTTTCCTCGTCCACGATCAAAACAGCGTCCCACAGATCCGGCGCGGCGTCCAGCAATTTAGCGCGCAGGGTTTCGGCTTCCGGCACACAGGTGCTCAGCACAAGGGTGGACTTGCCGGGGCGGCTGCGCAGCGCGCGCACCAGCGCGATTAACACATGATACAGCGTGTGGCAGATGAAAATATCACCCATCGTATCCATTCTCCAACACTTTGACCGGCGGGAAGTGGATGCGGCCCCAGCCTGGTGCCCATTCCGGCATGGTCAAATCGCCGGAGGTTACCTCAAACGCAAACTCGGTCACTGGCTTGTCCAGGCAGACAGCCTGGGTCAGCACGCCGTCAAACACATCCACATAGAAGAAATACTGGCCTTCGCCCAGCAGGCTGGGGTCAAACTCAAACTCGGTGGTATACAGCTTGCCGGGCACGGCGGCGCCCAGGTTGACCGGGTGGGTAATGCCCACGGGGGTCGAATCCCGGAAATGCAGGTTCAGCTTTAAGTGTACCCCGGCAAACGGCTCCGAAACACGCCAGGTAATGCGCACCCGAATTTTTTCGGTGTCCGCAAACACACTGGATTCCTTGCCCACAAAGTCCAGCGTTTCCAGCCGCATCCGCTTGCCTGCGCTGGCGTTCATGCGGGAAGCATCCAGCAGGTCATAGTGGACCACGTTCACATCGGTGGTTTCCATATACACGGCAATGGCCTGTTCTACATCGCCGTCAAAGATCACGCGGCCCTGGTCCAGCACCACGCAGCGGGTGCACAGTTGGCGGATGGTGCTCATGTTGTGGCTGACGTACAGGACGGTGCGGCCCTCCTGCCCGGCAACATCGCTCATTTTGCCCAGGCATTTCTGCTGGAACTTCATATCGCCCACGGCCAGCACTTCGTCCATTACCATGATCTCGCTGTCCAGGTGGGCGGCAACGGCAAACGCCAGCTTGACGAACATGCCGCTGGAATACCGCTTGACGGGGGTATCAATAAAATCTCCGCACTCCGAAAATTCAATGATCTGGTCGATCTTGGAATCGACCTCGGCGCGGGTCATGCCCAGAATAGCGCCGTTCATGTAGATGTTCTCGCGGCCGGTCATCTCGTTGTTAAAGCCGGTGCCCACTTCCAGCATGGAAGCCACCCGCCCGCGCAGCCGGATCTCGCCCTCGGTGGGGGCGGTAATGCGGGATAAAATTTTGAGCAGGGTGGATTTGCCTGCGCCGTTGCGGCCGATAATGCCCAGCGCTTCGCCTTTGTACACGGTCAGGTCCACGCCGTTCAGCGCCATAAAGGTTTTGCCAAACAGGCGGGCGTCCGTGCCGATCACAGTGTTGGGGTCCTCTTTGCCGCGCACACGGGCCCACCAGCTTTGCAGATCATGCGTCAAAGTGCCGCCGCCGATCTGGCCCAGTTTGTATTGCTTTTTCAAGCCCGATACCTGAATGACGGGTACGCGCTGGTTTTGTGCATGTGTCTGGTTTTCCATCTGCGCCCCTCCTTACACGGTATCCATAAAGGTTTTTTCAATGCGGCTGAACAGCACCACGCCCAGCACAAGGGCGGCTGCGGTAACAATCAGGCTGTAGATCAGGCTGCCCACTTCCACGGTGCCGGTGCCAAGGGTGCCCATGCGGAACACCTCGATCGGTGCAGTCATCGGGTTCAAGCGCATCAGCATCTGCAGCCGGGGGGATTCCTCCAAGCTGGAAAGGGGATAGACCACAGGGGAAATGTACATCCACAGCTGCACGCCAAAGCTCACAGCAATGGCAAGGTCACGGTACTTGGTGGTCAGGGCGGAAACGATAATGCCCACGCCCAGACCCAGCAGCATGACTTCCAGCACCACCAGCGGCACGGCAAACGCCCAGGCCGTCAGGTGTACACCGGACCCGGTCACGGCAAAGTAGACCCAGAACAGAATGTACATGACAAACTGGATAAAGAAGTTGATCAGGCTGGTCAATACCTGGCTGATGGGGGTGGTAAGCCGTGGGAAATACACCTTGCCGAACACCTGGCTGTTGGCCACAAAGGTGTTGGCCGTGCCGTTGATGCAGGAGGCAAAAAAGGTCCACACCGTATTGCCTGCCATGTAGAACAGCTCGGCGTACCGTCCGTAGAAAGCCCGGCAATGCCGCCGAACACCACGTTGAACAGCACCGTGGTGATAAGCGGGTTCAGGATGATCCACAGCGGCCCCAGGATGGTCTGCTTGTACATGACGGTAAAGTTGCGCTTGACGAACATGACAATCAGGTCACGGTAGCGCCACAGCTCTTCCAGGTCCACATCAAACCAGCCGGTGCGCGGCCGAATGATGGTGGTCCATTGCGTGTTATCCCCGGCAGGGGTCTGGTTGCGTTGCTCTGCCATAAAAAGCCCTTTCAAAAATAGATATTTCAGGGGAATCCCCGATACATACTTATAGACAATTCATTGTACCATAATCCGCGGTAAAAAACAATGTTTGCACTGTGCAGAAAGCGCTGCCAAAACAAAAGCCGCCCTGCAGGCCCGGAACAGGGGATGCAGAACGGTTCAAAGAGTTTATTTTGCGGTCAGCCTGCGCCAGCCGGTGCGCAGCAATGTCCAGCAGCCAAGCAGCAGCAGGGAAAGCAGGATGTCCCACCCGATGCGGCAGGGCAGCGTGAACAGAAGGCGGTCTTTTTGCCAGATGGCACTGGTAAACACATCCATATGGTGCACAAAGAACAGCCACAGGCTGTGCCGCCCCAAAAAGCTGAGCGCCGGCCGCAAAGCGTTATTGGCGTTCAGTTCACGGCACAGATGGCAGAAGATCCAAATGCCGCATACACTGATGGAAGCGCACAAAATGTAGTTGGAGTATGTGCGGGAAGCAAGTTCAATATAAATGCCCTGCTGGCAGCACCATGTCCAGGGGATCAGCATGGCAAGGAAAAGCGGGACCCGGTAACGGTCCAACAGTGCCTGATGCTGGCGGAACAGCTGCCCCAATGTGAGGTACATGACAACGACCATTGCAACATCCAGACATTGGGGAAGATACTGTACCTGCCCGATGTATGCCCCGAACAGCATGACAATGAAACTGACGGCAAAATCCCCTTTGGGGAACAAAAGCCCCAGCAGCTCCCAGATTAGCTTGCCCCAGAACAGTGCAAACAAAAACCATGGCATGCCGCAGCTGGGAATGCCGTCGGCAGGGTTACCGCTGGCCCAGAACAGGGTGATGGCATTGTAGCGGGCAATATCCCACAGGTTGGTCAGGCTTCTGTCATCAGAAAGGAAAAAGTTCAGCAAAACGTTGAACACCTGCACCACACCCAGCACGGGAACGATCAGTGCAACAAAGTCCTTCCTGACCCGGCGGGCAAAACCCTGCCAGGTATCCGGGCGGCGGGCCGTATAGCCGGTCAGAAAGAAAAAGGCCGGCATGTGGAACGAAAAAATGAAATTGCGCATCAGGTTGCCGTAGGGCAGGGTGTGCCCCACAATCACCAGAATCATGCACAGACCTTTGGCGGTATCAATCCAGTCAATGCGCTGGCGCACGGCAGGGTGCGGAGCGGCGGATTGTTGAACAGCAGTCATACGGCGGTCTCCTTCGGTCTGGACATCACTGCTGCTTGGGCGGGTTCTTTTTCTGTTTGTCATTGCAGTGTTCCTGGCAGCTGGCGCAGTTGCCGGTGCAGCCGCCGTGCCAGCCCTTTTCGCTGTTGGCAATAAAACCGATGGCAACGCCGAGCAGAACAAAAATAATAACCAGAACAAGGATACTTTGAAGTGACATGGAAAAAACCTCCCTATGGGTTAAGCGAAAACAAAGTGACAGGTGAATACGCTGCCCTTATGCCAACCCCAGCAAAACCCCTACGCAGTGCACGGCAAACGCCACAACCCAGGCAATGCCGCACTGCATCAGTACCACACCCAGTGCAGCCCGGCCACCGCCCAGTTCCCGCTTGACAGCGGCAATGGCTGCAACACAGGGGGTATACAACAGCGTAAAGATCAGGAAAACCAGCGCAGTAAACGGGGTGAACAGCATGTTCAGCGCGCCGGTATCGCCGCCCAGCAGGACGGTCAGGGTGGAAACAACGCTTTCCTTGGCGGTAAAGCCGGTGATCAACGCAGTGGAAATGCGCCAGTCGCCAAAGCCAAGGGGCTTGAAGATGGGGGTGATCAGGCTGCCAACCAAAGCCAGAAGGCTGGAATCCGGGGTGGCAGCAACATTCAGGCGGGTGTCGAACGTCTGCAGGAACCAGATCACGACGGTTGCAACAAAGATAATTGTAAAGGCACGCTGAATAAAATCACGGGCCTTTTCCCAAATCAGCTGGCCGACGCTTTTGGGCGAAGGCAGGCGGTAGTTGGGCAGCTCCATCACAAAGGGTACCGGTTCACCGCGGAAACAGGTCTGCTTGAGGATCAGCGAATACAGTATACCACACAAAATGCCGAAAAGATAGAGGAAAATCATGACCGGTGCACGCCATACCCGCGGGAAAAACGCGGCGGTGAACAGCGCATAAATGGGCAGCTTGGCGGAACAGCTCATGAACGGGGTCAGCAAAATCGTCATGCGGCGGTCACGCTCACTGGAAAGGGTGCGGGTTGCCATAATGGCGGGAACCGAGCAGCCGAAGCCCACCAGCATGGGCACAAAGCTGCGGCCCGAAAGCCCAATGCGGCGCAGCAGTTTGTCCATAACAAAGGCCACGCGGGCCATATAACCGGTATCTTCCAGGATGGACAAAAAGAAGAACAGGATAACGATCGTGGGCAAAAAGCTCAGCACGCTGCCCACACCGGCAAAAATGCCGTCGATCACAAGGCTGTGCACCACCGGGTTGATCTGATACGCCGTCAGGGCGCGGTCCACAACGCCGGTAAACCAGTCGATGCCAAGGGTCATCCAGTCCGAAAGGGTGGAGCCCACTACGCCAAAGGTCAGCCAGAAAACAAGTGCCATAATGCCCGCAAAACAGGGCAAGGCAGTGTATTTGCCGGTCAGGATCTTATCAATGGCAATGCTGCGCTTATGCTCCAGGCTTTCGCCCGGCTTCACCACCGTGGCGGAGCATAGCTTTTCAATAAAGGTAAAGCGCATGTCCGCAAGGGCGGCTTCGCGGTCCAGCCCGGTCACGGTTTCCATTTCAGCAATGGCGTGGCCCAGTATATCTGTTTCGTTGGGGTTCAGCTGCAGGGCTTTTTCAATCAGGGTGTCTCCCTCCACCAGCTTGGTGGCGGCAAAGCGCAGCGGCAGCCCGGCGGCAGCGGCATGGTCCTCAATCAAATGTGCGACAGAATGGATGCAGCGATGCACCGCGCCCCTGGGGTCTGCTGGGTCACTGCCTGCCGTGCAGAAGTCGATGCGGCCCGGCAGCTCCCGGTAGCGCGCCACATGGATGGCATGTTCGATCAGCTCGTCAATGCCCTCATTTTTGGCGGCAGAAATGGGAACAACCGGAATGCCCAGCATTTCTTCCAGCTGGTTTACCATGATGGTGCCGCCGTTGGCGCGCACTTCGTCCATCATGTTCAGCGCCAGCACCATGGGGGTATCCAGCTCCATCAGCTGCATGGTCAGGTACAGGTTGCGCTCAATGTTGGAAGCATCCACAATGTTGATAATGCCGGACGGGTGCTCGCTCAGGATAAAATCCCGCGTGACAATCTCCTCGTTGGAGTAAGGGGACAGGGAATAAATGCCCGGCAGGTCCGTTACGGTGGCTTCCTTGTGGTTGCGGATCACGCCGTCCTTGCGGTCCACCGTAACGCCGGGAAAGTTGCCCACATGCTGGTTGGAGCCGGTCAGCTGGTTGAACAGCGTGGTTTTGCCGCAGTTCTGATTGCCGGCCAGGGCAAAGGTCAGCGGTGCACCGGCGGCAATGGGGGCGCCGGCTTTGCGCTCGTGGTAGCTGGCGGCTTTGTCCAGCTCGCCAACGCCGGGGTGGGCTACCACCTTGTGGCGCTCTTCGCTGGGGGCGGCGCGATCCGTTGCGTGCACGCTGTCAATTTCAATTTTCTGCGCATCGGCCAGGCGCAGGGTCAGCTCATAACCACGCAGCTCCACTTCAATGGGGTCCCCCATGGGGGCCGTTTTGCGCAGCGTTACCTCGGTGCCGGGGGTCAGCCCCATATCCAGCAGGTGGTGGCGCAGCTCGCCCTCACCGCCTACCACGCGGATGATTGCATCCTGCCCAATGTGCAGGTCACCTAATGTCAGCATATTGATTCCTCTTTTTTGTACGGCAAGGTAATGCAAGCCGGTTTATTTCGACTGAAAGGCATGAATTTCGCTCATGAACGCGTAAAGTTTACCACGTTTAACTTGCGGCGTCAATATATCAGGAAAAACTGTGAAATGCAGGCTTGAAAAATGCACAATTTCTGGTGGGGCGGGCAGCCATCTTGCCGCAAAATGCTGAATTCGATATTTATACATTGACTTTGAATATTTATGTATTATACTAGAATTTATCCTGATGCAGCTCCGGAAAGAGGGAAAGTTCCGCCGCTGCGCTAGGGTGTATCTGAAAAGTCGAAAGTATCGTCTATTTCTACAAACGCAGCCGGATTTTGCGTTAAAAAGCCTTGGGCAATACCGCATAATTCTAAGTGCCGATACGGCGAGTGAGGTGCGGCAGCTGCTAAGCCAAAAGCGCAGATAATACTGGATGTCTTATCGAGCATTTTGGCAACGCAGATGCTGTGCCGCAGCCGCCGAAGCGGTGCTTAAGCCGTAAGGCGGGAATTGTGCGGTGTTGCCCTTGGAATCCAGAAAGGATTCCTGCGGCTCCTTGCCTTACATCCTGCTTGTGTTTGCGAAATGTCCGTCATTTTCCTTGTTTTCAGATACGCCTTGAAAATCAGAGAACCATGAACAAAGAAGGTATATTGTAATGAAAAAAGCATTGTCTTTGATGACTGCCGCTGCCTTGGTCCTGAGCCTGGCTGCCTGCGGTTCCACCGCTTCTTCTGCTGCATCTTCCGAAGCCGCTTCCCCCGAGGCCGCTTCCAGCGATGCTGCATCTTCCGAGGCTGCTTCCTCTGAAGCAGCCAGCGAGACTGAAACTGCTGAGCTGTCCACCGTTGAGCCGGGCAAGCTGATCATGTCCACCAACGCAGCCTTCCCCCCGTACGAGATGACCACCGATTCCGGCGAATTTGAGGGCATCGACATTGAGACCGCACAGGCTATTGCTGACAAGCTGGGCCTGGAGCTGCAGATCGATGATATGGACTTTGACGCTGCACTGCTGGCTGTACAGCAGGGCAAGGCCGATATGGTTATGGCTGGCGTTACCGTTACCGACGAGCGCCAGAACGTGATGGACTTCACCGATTCTTACGCAACCGGCATCCAGTCCATCATCGTCAAGGAAGATTCCGATATTGCCAGCGTGGATGACCTGGCTGGCAAGAAAATCGGCACCCAGCGCGGTACCACCGGCTACCTGTACTGCTCTGACGACTTTGGCGATGAGAACGTTGTTGCTTACGACAACGGCCTGACTGCCGTGCAGATGCTGAACAACGGCCAGGTTGACTGCGTTGTTATTGATAACGCTCCCGCTAAGGAATTTATTGCTGCCAACCCCGGCCTGAAGCTGCTGGACACCGCTTACGTGGAAGAAAGCTACGCAATCGGCGTTGGTAAGGGCAACACCGAACTGAAGGATGCCATCAACACCGCTCTGGAAGAGCTGAAGGCCGACGGCACCCTGCAGGCTATCGTGGACAAGTACATCACTGCTGAATAAAGCAGCTTTTTCACAAGTGCCACAGGGAGGTGGCCCACAGGGGCGCCTCCCTTTTGTTGGTAAGACCGTAAAATAAACGCCCGGTGCCCTGGTGCCGGAACACAGGAAAGGTGTGGAATGCGGATGGCCGCACAATACGAAATGCTGACCCAGCTGGCGAAAGCTGGTACAAAGCTGGATTTCGGGCAGGATCTGTTCGTCAAATTCTACCAGGCATTTATTGCCTCAAACCGCTGGCAGCAATACCTCAAAGGGGTCATCCCCACGCTGTATGTAACGGCAATTGCTTTGACGATCGGCGTGGTGCTGGGCAGCGTGGTTGCCCTGGTGCGTGTTGCGCATGACCAGCAGCGCCGCGGCCACCACGACCCGGCTCTTGCCGTTGCCAACGCTGTATGCAAGCTATACGCCACTGTGATCCGCGGCACCCCCATGATGGTGCAGATGCTGATTATGAGCATGGTTATCTTTGCCAACAGCCGCAACTTTACCATGGTCGGTGCGCTGGCACTGGGCATTAACTCCGGTGCGTATGTTTCGGAGATCATCCGCGGCGGTCTGATGGCCGTTGACCCCGGTCAGATGGAAGCCGGCCGCAGCCTGGGCCTGAACTACATGACAACCATGGTGCTGATCGTGATTCCGCAGGCCATCCGCTCGGTGCTGCCTGCCCTGGGCAATGAGTTCATCGTCCTTCTCAAGGATACCTCGCTCATCACCGTTATTGGCGGCAAGGAGCTGCTGTACGCTGCACAGGGCATCATGAACCGTACTTACGAGCCGATGTTCCCGTTGTTCGGCGTGGCGCTGATGTATCTGATTCTGGTTATGATCTTTACCTGGCTGCTTGGCAAACTGGAAGGGAGGCTGGCGAAGAGTGATCGTCGTTAAGGACTTAAAAAAGAACTATAACGGTCTGGATGTGCTCAAGGGCATTGACCTGACCATCAATAAGGGCGATGTTGTCTGCCTGGTTGGGCCTTCCGGCTGCGGCAAGTCCACTTTTCTGCGCTGCCTGACCCGCCTGGAAGAACCGGACGGCGGCACGGTTATGCTGGACGGCAAAGAGATCACCGAACGCGACATTGATGCCACCCGCGCCCAGATGGGCATGGTGTTCCAGCATTTTAACCTGTTCCCCCACCTGACGGTGAAAAAGAACATCACGCTGGCTCCGGTGCGCCTGGGCCGTATGAGCCAGGCTGCTGCCGACAAGCAGGCCATGGAGCTGCTGGAGCGCATTGGCCTGGCCGATAAGGCGGATGTTTACCCCAACATGCTTTCCGGCGGCCAGAAACAGCGCATTGCCATTGTGCGTGCACTGGCCATGAACCCTGAAGTGCTGTTGTTTGACGAGCCCACCAGCGCGCTGGACCCCGAAATGGTAGGCGAAGTTCTGGAACTGATGAAGGAACTGGCCCGCGATGGCATGACCATGGTGGTGGTGACCCACGAAATGGGTTTTGCCCGCGAGGTTGCCAACCGTGTGATCTTTATTGATGAGGGTGTTATCAAGGTCGATAAGCCCCCGCAGGAGTTCTTTGAGAACCCCGACAATCCGCGCCTGAAAGCGTTTTTGTCCAAGGTACTGTAAATCAAACTTTTGTCCGCCCCGTTTAGAATGGTGAGAGCTGTTCTGGATGGGGCAGATTTTTTTAGTTAGGAGGGAGGAGGGAGGAGTTTTCGGCGGCAATTGTGCGGTGTTGCCTTAGGGTTGTTGCTATTTGGAAATGCGCGGCGAACAATAAAACACCCTGTAGGGTGCGATGCCTTCATCGCGCCGGGGAGAAACATAAACTACGTGTCACAAACCTAAAAACATTTGTAGGGGACGATGCTTGCATCGTCCCGCGGAACCCTGCCGCACTGCGAACTTTTGCACCAAAATCCCAGACTCCAAACCGATCCCCCGCAAAACCAAAGGCATGCGAACCCTCGTATCTACCAAGAATCCGCATGCCTTTTTCTTAGGGTGTATCTGAAAAGTCGAAAATTTAGTCTATTTCTACAAACACAGCGGGATTTTGCGAAATATCCGTTATTTTCTTTGTTTTCAGATACACCTTAGCTTATGTGATTTATGCGATACCCATTAAAGTCTTTCGCCAAGGCCTTTTTCAAAAAGGCCGGAAAACTCCCGTAAGGAATCACTCCAGTTCGAAATCCCCCGGCAGCAGCAGGTCCAGCGCGGCATCAGCATCCGCGACCAGGCGCTTGGACTGGTTCAGGATGGCTTTTTCCAGCGTGTTACGGGCCATGCGTCCGTTGCCATTTTCGGCGGCGTTCTCTGACTGGCGGCGGTCGAAGAATGCCACCAACGGCATCGCACAGGCATCGTCCAGGCGGTACCCCTTGCTTTTGGCAATGCTCTGGGTGATCGCCAAAAGCTCAGCGCCTGTGTAATCCGGGAATTCAATCTGGTTCGGGAAGCGGCTGGCCAGGCCGGAGTTCGCCGTCAGGAACAGCGCCATCTCCTTGCTGTACCCGGCCAGGATCACCACCAGGTCATCGCGGTGGTCCTCAATACCCTTTACCAGGGTGTCAATGGCTTCCAGCCCAAAGCTGTCCTCGCCGCCGCGGTACAGGCTGTATGCTTCATCAATGAACAGCACGCCGCCCAAAGCGCTCTGGATCACCTGGTTGGTCAGCGGGGCCGTGTGGCCGACATAGCGGCCCACCAGGTCGGCACGGGTCACTTCCACCAGCTGGCCGCCGCGCAGTGCGCCGATGGCTTTCAGATACTTGGCCAGAATGCGGGCAATCGTGGTTTTGCCGGTGCCGGGGTTGCCGGTAAAAATCATGTGCATGTTCACATCGGCAACTTTCAGGCCCTGGGCCTTGCGCTTTTGCTGGGCCTGCACGTTCTGGGCAATGCCGCGCACAAAATCCTTTACTTCGTCAAGGCCCACAATGGCATCTAGCTCCGCTTCCACGGCATCCACATCGCCGCGGTACTGGCGGGGCAGCAGGGCCAGCAGATCAAACGGTTCACCGCTGCCAATGGCGGCCATCAGGCGGCTGCCGTCCACCGTCAATTTGGCGGGCGTTCCGGCGGTAGGAATGTCGTCCGCATCCAGAACGTACTCTGCAAAGGCGCGGTAGATGCTGTCGACATAATCGCGCATGGCGGTCATGCCGCTGGTTTTGCCGTACTGCGCGGCAACCAGGTCCCGCACATCGCTGCCCATGGCAAGCACAAGGCCGCACTGCGCCTTGACCCGCTGGGCCAGGTGGTTCAGCTCCCGCGCGGCAATGGCGGCCAGGCTTTCGGGGGTGAACGCCTGGGTGCGGCAGATGTCCCCCTCCAGCGCGTCCACGAACCGCGCGCCGAACTTGTCCGCCAGGGCGGTTTCGTCCCGGTTAGAGAAAAATACAAAATACTTGCCGGCAGCCTGCAATTCGCCGATCGCGCCGGGGGCCAGGGCGGTGCCCACATCCACCAGAATGCCGCGCTGCAATACATAGCGGCTGGTCAGCGGCAGAGTGCCGTCAATGGCCAGCGTTGCCAGCATGTTCAGGTAATTGGATGCACAGCTTTCGTAATGGTCAAAGGCCAGAACCTCGGCGTCAGACTGCAAGGCGGCATACAGGTCCTGCAAAAACAGCTTTTCCTGTGCGGGGCCGGGGTACAGGGCCAGATCCATCGTTTCAATCAGGGCGCTGTGCAAAAGTCCGCGGCCTGCCATCTCGTCCACAATGCAGGTCAAGGCATAGTGCCGCCCGGTACCGGTGGGGCCGCACAGCAGCATGCTGCCGCGGGCATGGGCGGTATCGGCGGTGCCCATCACAAAGGGGCGGCGGAACGCCTTGACCACCTGCCCCACAAAGGCATCCTGCCCCAGCACCTGCTGGCGCACCCGGTCGGCCAGGCCATTAAAGTTTTCCGGGCCGGCTTTTACCGGTTCTGCTGCGGGGGCAGGCTGTGCGGTTTTGCCGCCCAGCAGGCCGTCCTGGCGCAGGCTTTGGGTCAGCTCGCTGCTCATGCGGCGCACACTGTCCGCGGTGGCGGCGCCGGCGCGCTGCACGGCGTTCAGGGCGTCCGCGGCAGATTTTTGGCGTTTTTGGCTTTCGGCCAAAGCGTCCAGCTGGGCCTGCATGGCGTTCAGGCTGTTTTGCGCGGCATCGCGGTCCTGTTTGGTAGCGCTGTGGCGGCCTGTACCGGTCACACTGCGCACCCAGGCATCGTATTGATCTTCCAGGCTCATGGCTTTGCCCTCCGTTATATCAGTCGGCTTTTTTCACGGTAATTTTATAAAAGTTTTTGGTACTGCACCCGGCGCGGCCGCCGCCCGCACACGCGCAGGCGCATGCACAGCTGGAAACACAGGCACACGCACACGCGCAGCTGGAATGGTTGGAGTGATCCGAACCGCCGCTGCGCCGCCCGGCACCACCACCGCGGGTCTTTCCGCCCCCGGCCTTGAAGGTTGCGGGTGGGGGAACGCGATGGTAGCCTTCTGGCGGGGGCAGATTACGGGCAACATGGATATGGGTGTGCCCGTTGGAATACCAGTACCAGTCGTCGGGGTCATCCTCGCCAAAACCACCGTTCCAGATCCCGTTTGTGCGGGAAACGGAAACCGTGATCAGAGCAATCACGATAATGACCAGAAGGAGCACGAAGAAGAAAACCAGTACCTGGTCACTGTCGTCATAATACATTTCGCTGTCCGTTGCGGCAGCATCGGGGGAGTAGTTTTGTGCTGTATGGGCGGGAACGCTGACATGCACCGTGGCGCTTTCGCCATGGTCCAGCGGGCCAAAGTTCCACACAAGATAGTTGCCGTCCTGGCTGTCGTTATCGGCCTGGATACCGTCCAGCGCCACCCAGCGGATGGTCAGCTCATCCACACACAAATCATCGAACCAGCCGGGGGTAAAGCTGTAGTCGGCGTTGCCGTCCTCGTTCAGCAAAAACAGATGGGACTGGTGTACCTGGAACGCAAAGTGTACGCTGCTCTGTGCGCCGATGGTGGCGGCAATATCCGGCGGGAAGTAGGCGTTGATAAAATCAACCTTGGCAAAGGAACCGCCGTCATCCACGGAACTTACGTTAAGAACTGTATCCGGCGTCAGGTTGACCAGGCTGTCGTTGTGGCTGTTGGGCAGGCCGATGCGCACCCAGGTCAGCGGTTCATCCAGGCTGCCGCCGATCACGTTCCAGTCCAGCTCATAGGTGATATCGGCGGAGCCATCGGCGCGGGTGTCCACTGTTACGGTATAGTGGGTGATCTCATCCATGTCGCCGTCATCCGCATGGGCGGGCAGGGCGGCGGCAACAAACAGCAGCAGAACGGCCAGCATAGCCCACAGCTGCGCGGCAAAGCGTAAAACGGATTGTTTCATCACAAACCTCCCTGTGCGGGAACGGTTGTGCCAAGCTGGCAGATGTGTTCCATTTTCGCACTTTCTTCCCGCACACGGCGGCAGGCGGGGGTATTCCAGATCTTGTGCCAGGGGTCATGCAGGATGTTGCCCAGGCCAGCGCCCTCCCGCAGCCAGCTCTGGCAGGGCAGAACGGTGCCGTCCGGCGCAACGGCCATGTTGGAAAGGCAGGCCCCGCAGCTGGGCACCTGGGTAAAGCCAAGGTCCAACAGTACCGCATCCGGCAGCCAGCCGGGGCTGGTAAAGTTGATCTCCATGTGGTTTTGTTCAGCATAGGCCATCGCGGGGCGCAGCACGGCGGTCAGTGCTTCCGGCGTTAAGCGGGTGGCCTTGCTGGGGTCGGTTTCGGCCCCGCCGGTGGGAATTAGCCCGCTGCAGGTGGCATAGCGCACGCCAAGAGAGTTGGCCAGCGCCAGCGTTGCGGTGTAATCCTGGTTCAGGCTGCACAGCGGGGTATTGATGCTGACATTCAGCCCCGCCTCCACCGCATTGCGGATGCCGCTGATGGTGTCCGCATAGCCGGGGGCACCCACCAGCGTGTTATGGATCGCTTCATCCGTCGAATATAGGGTGACCTGCACGCTGTCCAGGCTGGCGTCCGCCAGTTCCCGGCAAAGGGCGCTGGTCAGCATGCGGCCGTTGGTGTTCAGCCGGGTAACAAACCACTGTGCGGCATGCACCAGGCTGACCAGGTCATTGCGCATGGTGGGTTCGCCGCCGGTAAAGGTCAGCTGCGGAATGCCCGCCGCGCGGCATTTTTGGATAACAGCCAGCCATTGGTCGGTATCCAGCTCTTTCACCGCGCCAAGGGGCTGGTTGGCGGCGTAACAGTGCAGGCATTTCTGGTTGCAGTGCCAGGTACCGTCCTTTTCCATGGAGCTTACCATCAGGTCCATACGGTGGGGGGCTGCCATATAGCGGGCGTAAGCGCCCAGGTCCATCGGCTGCACATGCACGGGCGGTTCCTGCCCGGCGGTCAGCGCGCGGAAGGAGGTCAGCATGGCATTCAAATCCGCGCGGATCTGGTCGGGAGCTGTTTTCGGGTAAACAGCAGCGGCGGTTTCCACAGCCTGGGCGGCAATGCCGGCCCACTGGTCCTCGGTGATCTCCTTGCCCTCAAAAGGCTGCAGGGCGTCCATCAGCCCTGCCAGCAGAATGGCCCAGGAAACGCTGAGCGGCAAAATATCCTGCCCGTTCAAAAGTGCAACAAACGGCACATTGCGCCGTGCTTTTTTGCAAGGGAGCAGGTGAATGCGCAGCACACCGGGGCCCTCCGGGTCCAGGGTGACATGGCGCACAACGCTTAGGTGCTGGTGCAGATAAGAGGACTCTGCACGCGATAAAAACATCATCTAAAACACTCCAAAACAGATTTAGCGGCCAAACACATAAAAGCAGTGCCGCTGCGGTGTTGCCTTAAATAATTCTCCCAAATGTGTTAAAAATAGTACAAAGAGATAATTCTGTCCCATTATACCATGTTAAGCAGGTGAATACAATCTACAACCCCAAAAACCTGACGATGCAAAAACAAAACCCCAGGCAAGCCAGCGGCGCTGCCTGGGGGAAATGTACTGTAATACCAGAGAGAAAGCAGGCTGCGGTTCAGCCGCGCTTCATGCGGCCCAGCAGCAAATAATACCCCGCCCAGTCCAGCTTGCCGAACAGGGGGCTCTGCGTGCGCGCAGCTTCGGATAACATCCATAGCAGACGTAAGCTGTTCCAGCGGCAGGGCAGGTAATAGGGGCTGTAACAGTGCTCATGGCGCATTGTATCCAGCAGGCTTTTCAGCCATGGACTTTGCAGCGCGGTGCGGGCTTTGGCGCGGCGTGCGGGCATGGCGTCGGGGTCCCGCCGCAAAATGTCTGCGGCACCCTCTGCCAAAACCTGCAATTCCGCGCGGTGCAGCGGCAGCATATCCTGCGGCGGGCAGGCAGCAGCGGTGCAGGCGGCGTTCAGCTTGGCAAAATGCTTGGGCCAAATTTCGCAGTAATTGGCGTGGTACTTGGTGGAAAGGGTGCCGGTGCGGCTGCAATCGTAAAAGGTCAGGGCGCTTTCCAGCACAAGGTAGCTGAAATCCGGCTGGCAGCGCCCCAGCAGAGCCAGATAATCCAGCACAAACTGCAAATCTTCGCCAAGGGTATAAGCCTGGTCAAAGGCAAGCTGCCGGGCGTATGTGCGCCGGTAAAGCTTGTTCCACGGCATGGCGATCAGGCAGTCCAGGTGCAGGCGGGCCAGGTCGCTCTGTTGGGCCGGGTGGGCTACTGTGGTTACAGGGGTGGTATCGTCCGGCTGCATGGTGTAGTGCCAGAGCACAAAAGCGTTGGGGGCAGCGGCCTGTGCCGCAAGGGCGGCGGCCAAAGCGCCGGGGCGCAGGGCATCGTCACTGTCCAAAAATACAATATACTCGCCGGTGGCGGCCCGTAGCCCGGCATTGCGCGCGCCGGAAACCCCGCGTTCCCTGCGGTGCAGTACCATCACACGGGGATCCTTTGCTGCGTAAGCGTCACAAATTTCGCCGCTGCGGTCTGGACTTTGATCGTCCACCAAGATCAGCCGCAGCCCGCCCGGCAGCTGCTGGGTCAGCACACTTTCGATGCAGCGGGGCAGGGTGGCTTCCGCCTTGTATACCGGAACGATCACACAGATGACGGGCTGTTCCATAGGTGACCTCCAAAATCGTACACAATGCGTACAAAATCATCATAAAAGCGTGCAGAAGAATAGCGCTGTGCCGTCTTTGCACCGGCGGTGCTCATCTGGGCGCGCAGATCCGGGTGTTCGTACAGCATGCGGATGGCAAAGCTCAGCTGCCCGGCTACATTGCCGTCACGGTCCACCAGCACGGCCTGGCTGCCGTCCAGATATTCCGGCATACCGCCGCTGCGGGTGGCAAGCACCGGTCGGCCGCAGCCCATGGCTTCCACCGCCACAAGCCCGGCGGCTTCCTCCACCAAGGTGGGCACGCAGACAAGGTCCGCCAGGCGGTAATATTCCGGCATCGAATCATTGGGCACATAGCCAGTAAAGCGCACCCGGTCGCCAAGGGTCTCGGCCTGCTGTTCCAACTTGCGCAAAAACGGGCTTTGCTGGGTACGGCCAAAAAACGGGCTGCCCACAATCAGCAGCTTGATGCGCGGGTCATGGATATTCTCCATCGCTTCCAACAGCTTGTGGATGCCCTTATCCGGCTCCAGGCGGCCGCAGAACAGTACAACAAAATCTTCCGGCGCAAAGCCGAGGGAAGCCCGCAGCGCAGCATCCGCCGGGCCGGGCACAAAGCGGGCGGTATCAATGCAGTTGTGCAGGATGTAGGCATGCTTGCGGTCCAGCTCGCTGGTTTTGAGGTAATCATCGCGGATAAACTCGCTCAGGGCCAGAATACCGCCGTAAATGGCGTCCATCTCATGGCTGCAGCTGGTCTGGCCGTGCAGGTGGGCCAGGCAACGCCGCTTGCCGAACATTTTGCTGATGGCGCTGCACTGGGTCAGGGTGCCGCCCTCCGCCACAATCAGGTCCGGCGTGGGCAGCTCCAGTGCAAGGGAAAGCTGAACCTTTTGATACCACGGGTCATACGGGGCGGCAACGCCAAAGCAGCGCTCCAGAAACACCATGGGGTAATACCGGCGCACGCCGCGGGGCTTGGCAACGTACAGCATTTTGGTGTGCTGCAGCCCTTGTGCCTGGGCGGCGGCTTCCGGGTCCGGGATGCTGGCGCACAGCAGGTCCAGCTTGCCCGCCCGTTCATTTTCACGGATCAGGTGGGTGACAAGGGTTTCCACCGCGCCGCCCTGCACAGCAGGAACCGGCAGCTCCGGCGGCGGAACCAGCAAAATGCGCGGTTTGCGCGGTGTATTCGGCGAGCGCAGCGGCAAAATGGACAACCCCTTTTTTCGTTGGTTTGAAAGTTTGGTGTGGACGGAAAATTAGTTAGGAGGGAGGGAGGAGTTAGGAGTTAATTAGGAATGGGGTAGGTAAAGAATAATTAAAAAAGAATAAAGAATAATGGTGGTGGACCGCGGCGCGCAGCGCCGCTCAGGAAATATTAGGCTTTGGAATGTTTGAAAGTGCGTGATGAGCGGCAAAATATTCTGTAGGGCGCGATGCCCTTATCGCGTTGGGGAGAAACGCAAAATGGTTATCGCAAACCTAAAAATTATTTGTAGGGGACGATGCTTGCATCGTCCCGTGGCCGTTTGCCGTGTGTATAACCGTTGATAAAAACGTTATTACGTTAGGTTGGCGGGCGCACAATGTACGCCCCTGCGATCCTATAGGCAAAAACACGCGGTTCAATACATTTTTGGCGTGTTTGATTTTTGTTTACCCGTTCGCGATCCAATCCCTATTTTTATTCTTATATTCTATTATATTAAAGTTTTTTCGCCGAAGCCTTTTTTCAAAAAAGGCTGGAAAGCTCCCGTAAACAATCACTTTGCCGGGCAAAGGCTTTCGGCGGGCATCATGGCCCAGCGGGCAGCGGAAAGCTTTTCGGTCATCTTCATGTGGCGGCAGTTGGGCAGGTAGCTGATCAGCCCCTGCATCAGAAACTGCTCCTTGCTGATGGCCTTGACCAGCTGCGGCTCCGGGTTCTGGCGTACCTTGGCGCACAGGAAAAGATACCGCCGCCAACAGGCAGCATAAGCCGAATCAATCACCGAACGGTCCGCGCCGTTCTCGACATAAGCGGTACCGGTCAGCCAGACCGTCCACCGCGTCAAACGCGCCGGGTTTCAGGCTGGTGCGCATAATACTGCCGGAACGCAGGCGGTAATTGTACAAAACATCCGGCAGGCACACCACTTTATCGCACCGCCAGAACAGCCGGTGCGCCACAAAATCATCCTCGTGCAGACGGCCCTCCGGGTAATGCAGCAGCTTCCACACCTCGGCGCGGTAAAGCTTGTTCCATGCAACGGTGTAATAAGTGCCGTTGGGGGCATAAAAATCATTCAGCAGATCCTTGCCGCGGAACACACCTTCCTGCGTGGGCGGGGTGAACACCGGCTCCGGCAGGGGCTTGCCGTTCTCCTGTACGTCCTCCACTGCGCAGATCGCCATGTAGGCGTCGTGCGCTTCGCAGGCTTCGTACATCTTTTTCAGGTACGCCGGGCGCACCACATCGTCGCTGTCAATAAAGGCATAATAGCGGCCGCGGGCCATATCAATGCCGGTGTTGCGCGCGCCGGAAAGCCCCTGGTTCTCCTGGTGCACCACTTTAATGCGGTTGTCCCGCTTGGCAAGGCGGTCACACAGAGCGCCGCTGCCATCCGTTGCGCCGTCATCGATCAGCAGCACTTCGATCGTGCCGTAGCTGGCCGGGAAATCCTGGTCCAGAATGCTCTGCACGCACTCTTCCAGCCAGGGCTCTGCGTTGTAAATGGGAACGATCACACTAACTGCAATATGTTCCATCTTGTTTTCCCCCTCATTCCTCAGTCCGTTTTGCTGCCATGCAGCTTGCCGCGGGCGTGTGCCAGCGTGTAGGTCAGCCCCGGTGCGGCGCAGAACAGCACAGCGCGCGCTTTTTCGGCACCGGGCACATGCGGGCAGCGCAGGATGTCCGGTAAAATGCTGTCCAGATGCTTTTTGTGCTTCAAAAATTCCGGTTTCAGCTTTGCCATGGCTCCGGCCTCGCTGGCCTGGCACCAGAACAGGTAAAACACCTTCCAGTACCATGCCACGGCCCATTCATAATAACCTTTATATTCGGTTTTGTCCGGCTGCGCGGCAAACCAGCCCAGCCAGTTCCAGTACATTTTCAAATCATCCAGCCGCCGCGGCGGAAACAGCACCTCGGTCATCTGGCCGCCGCGCCGCCGGTAGTGGTACAGCACGCGCGGCACACAGTAAACATACTCGCCGTCATACACGCGGTGCAGCTCGCTGGCGTCATCGCCAAAGAACATGGTTTCGTCAAAATGCACGCCTTTATCGCGGAACAGGCGGATGTCAAACAGCTTGTTCCAGCACAGAAGCCCGTAAAAGCCGCCGGTTTTAAAGGTATCCAGCAGCAGCTCCATGGCCATGTGCCGCCCGGCAATGTTGATGTTGACCCCGGCCCCCGGCACGGGCTTTTCCTGTTCGTCCACCGCGTCGGCATTGCAGGAGGCAATGCGCACATCATTTTCGCGGATGGCATTCAAAAGTGTTTTGTAGAGATCCGGATCCACCAGGTCGTCCGAATCCACAAAGCCGATGTAATCCCCGCGGGCATTGTCCAGCCCAACGTTCAAAGCGGAGGCCGGGCCGCCGTTTTCCTTGTGGAACACCCGGATGCGTGGGTCGGTTTTGGCAAGCTCATCACACAGCTCGCCGCAGCCGTTGGGGCTGCCATCCTCCACCAGCAGCAGCTCAAAGTCCGTAAAGCTCTGGGCCAGAATGCTGCGCACCGTGCGGGGGATGTAATCCTTGGCGTCATATACAGTTGTCACAATGGAAATGGTCGGGTTCGGCATGCAAAACGTTCCTCTCATAAAAAGCGGTTTTTCAGCTGGGTATAAGCGGCCAATAGCCAGGCGCTGTGCAAAAATACCCCCAGCCGGTAGGGCAGCGCCAGCAGGCGGTTGGGGTCCGCAGTCAGGCGGGCGCGCAGGGCCGCGCGGGCATCAGCATCCTGCAAAATGCGGGCAAACAGCTGCCGCCGTTGGGCAAACGGCATGCGGCCGGGGCAGCCGGTCAGCAGCCCATATTGATTTAACGCGGCACGCACCCGGCTTATTTGCACCAGGCGGTCAATTTCTGGTGCAGGCAGCTTGGCATCCGTCAAGAATGCTTCCAGCACGGGGCGGGTCACAGCCTCGGCGTCCAGCAAATCCCCCCGCAGAGAGCGGGACAGACTGCCCGCAAGCATATCATTCTGATTATAGTATACACCTGCAAGGCAATAAATGGCAGAGTTTTTTTGTAAAAAAAGCAAAAACCGCAAATATTGAAGATTAAACAAAACATCTTCATTGATTTTTAAGCGTGGGTCAAACCGCAGCTTGTTCCGGCGGATCACATCCAGCCGGAACAGCTTGGGGTAGGGGGCGGCGAGGTAGCCGCTTTCAAACAGCAGCGGGTCCAGCGCATCCCCCAGCGCGGCGGGGCCGGCATAGCAGCCGGGGGCCAGCGGATTGGGGGCAGGGCCGCTGGCGCGCACCATGCCGTACAAAATCAGGCCCGGCTGCGCATCAAATGCAGCGGGCAGCGCCTGCCACAGCCCCGGCAGCAGGGTATCGTCCGCATCCACAAACAGCACCCACTCGGCACCGCTGCGGCACAGTGTATCCAACCCCGCGTTGCGCGCGGCGGATGCCCCGCCGTTGGGCTGGTGCAGTGCGGTAACGCGGGGGTCCTGGGCGGCAAGGGCATCACACAACGCGCCGGTGCCGTCCGGGCTGCCGTCCTCCACCAGCACCAGCTGCAAATTGTCCGGTGCACCCTGCAGCACGCTTTCAACCGTCTGGCGCAGCGTGTGCTCAGCCTTATAGCAGGGGATCACCACCCCAATGGCGGGCAGGCTCACAGTGTTCCCTCCCTTTGCAGGACTTTGCGGTAAATTTCAATCATCTGTGCGGTGTTTTTGGCCGCGTCATGGGTCACCCGGGCGCGGATCTGCGCGGCGGTGCCCAGCGCCGTGCCGTGGTCCGGCAGGGCAAGCACCTGTAAAATGGCCGCGCTCAGAGCGGCATCATCCCCGGCGGCACCGTACAGCATCCCCTGCACGCCGCTTTGCAGCATATCCGGGATGCCGCCTGCCGCGCTGGCCACGCAGGGCAGGCCCAGCAGCATGGCTTCGCCCAGACTGTTGGGGCTGTTCTCGCTGTAAGACGGCAACAGGAAGAGATCGGCATCCAGGTAAGCCTGCCGCATGGCGGCGGCATCCAGCGGGCCGGTGTACTGCACATGGTCCGCCAGCCCCAGGCGGCGGATCAGCTGTTTGCACCAGGTCTGGTAGGGGAACATCCAGTCAATCACCGGGCGCAGCAGCGGCCCTTTGTCCAGCGGGGGCCAGCCCGCCACCCGCAGCACCGCGCCGGGGTACTGCGCCAGCACGGCGGGCAGCGCTTTGAGCACGGTATGCAGGTTTTTGAGCGGGTAGTTGCCCTGGCTGAGCAGCAGCACCGGCGCTTCGCCAAAGGTGCGGGGGTGCCACACCGGTGGGGTGTAAAACTCCGGGCGCAGCGTTTCGTTGCAGGGGTAATAACTGGCCTGCGGGGCCAGCTTTTGAACGGCGGAACGGTCAAAGCTGGTGCGCCCAGTCACATGGCGGGCGTTGGCCAGCACGGCGGCTTCGCTCTGGGCAAGGGTGTCAAAACGGGCCTGGTTCACGTCCAGCAGCCCGCCCGGCACATGGCGGTCAATCAAATGCTGCGCCGCGCAGGAGTGCAGCAGCCGTGCTGGTACGCCGTCATTCAAGTGCAGGGCACAGTCAACCATCACGCCCTGGATGCCCACCAGCACCGGTATCCCCGCCGCCTGGGCCGCCTGCTGTATGGTGCGGGCGGCAGCGTACTCGGTGCCCCAGATATGGACAAGATCCGGGGCAATCTTTTTGAGCAGGGCAGAAAAGTTTTCCACACTTCCGGTGGGAACCAGTGCAAAACTTACGCCGTTTTTGCTGCAAACGGTTAAAGTTTCCGCGCGGGCATCCACGCTGGCAACGGTAATGGCCGGGGCGTCCGGTGCGGCGGTCATGCCGCCCAGCGCGCCGGAAAGCCAACCCCCGCCGATCTCTTTTGCCTGCAAACCGCAGGCATCCGCGGCAGCAGGGATGGTGATGCTGACAAGCCAGAGTACCTTCACATTAGCCACCTCACAAATTCAGCTGCAACCGCCTGCGGCACCAGCTCAGGGAAGAGGTCACACACTTCCCCAAAGGGCAGCTGTTTACCGCACACTTCACCCAGCCAGCGGTGCAGGATATCCGCAGCATCAGCCTGGCCTTGGTGCAGCACCAGCGCCAGCGGATAGCGGGCCAGATAGGGCAGGGCAGGGTCGTTTTCGATCACGCAGAGGTGCAAAACTGGCTTGCCCGCAGCAAAGTAGTCAAACAGTTTGCTGGGCAGCTGGTTGTCTACCGCGTTGCCAAGGTTCAAAAGAACATCGGCCTGTGCCTGCATGGTGCGGGCGGTTTCGGCGGGCACGGGGCCGGGCTGTTCAAACTGTTCGCCCAATACAGCCTTGGTCTGGGCAGCGTCCGCGGCAAAGTATTGCCAGCCGCCGCCTGCCATCGTCAGGGTCCAGCCGCTGGCCAGGCCCAGGGCGCGGAAAAGTTCCAGCGCAAAGCCCGGCTCCCGCAGGCCGGGATACAAAGAACCGCAGAACACGCAGCGCTTTTTGCTGTCTGCTGCATGGTTCGGCACTGCCGCCGGGGGCACCAGACTGGGGAAATCCAGCACATGAACTTTTTCCGCCGCCGCGGCCAGCGGGGCGCCGGGGGCGTAATCCCCAACGGCCTGCCGGGTGATAAAGGCGGCGGCCAGATGGTTCAGCAGCTCCAGCTCCCGCGGGTAGCCGCCGGGGGCCTGATAATCCCGGTTGGAAGCATAGGGGTCCAGCTGCCAGATGGCCTTTTTGGCCTGCACCTGCGCGGTTTCCAGCGCAAACGCGGCGCGGTAGGGCGCACAAACAGCGCAGATCACATCAAAATGGAACGCAGCATCCAGCTTTTCCAGCTCCCGGCGGGTATCCACCACCCGGCGCGGGGCGTGCAGCACCAGCTGGCGGAACGCCGCCGCCACCGCCGTGGGGTGGCAGCAAAGCCGCGCCAGCCGCACCGGAATGGGCGAACCGCCACTGCGGCCGTTTTCCAGCGCGGCGTTCATCAGGCGCTCGTCCGCAAAGGCAAGGCAGTGCACGGTGCAGCCGGGCAGCTCCGGCTGGGGATGCAGGCCGTCCCATAGTTCCAGCAGGTGTACGGTGTGCCCGGCAGCACAAAGCACCCCTGCCAAACGCTGTGCCATCAGCACATTGGCAGAGGTTGGGTTTTCCACACTATCCAGTATAAATAAAATACGCATGGTGTTTATCCTGTGCAAAAGGAGTCAGCGCCGGTCTTTTAACATGGTACGGCACACTTTGCGCCACAGCACCGGGCAGTTGATGGTTGCCCACGCCGCCGCGCGGATGGCAAGCGGCAGCCGCGGGTTGCGGCCAAGGTTAGGGTCCTGCAGCCCGGCGCGGATGCCCACCCCCAGCTCGTTGATCTGCACGCGGTAGGCGGCGGCATCGTCCCGCCGCAAAATCATGCTGGCAAGGTAGACCAGCTTTTCGTAATAAAAGGCGTTGGCGCTCTGCTGGATGGCCGGGCTGGCATGCTCGCGGATGAACACGGCGGCCTGGCGCTGCTGGTCAATGCTTTCCGGCGGCAGGGCACGGTGGCTGGCCGAAGCCGCGTGCTGCCGGTAATGGTAGCCTGCAAAATCCACATAGGCACAGCCGTCTGCCGCGCTGAAAATTTGCCAGTTGGCCACAAGGTCTTCGTTGTAGGCAAGGCCGTTGTCCATGATCTCGGCGGTGATCAGCTCGTGGGCGTACAGCTTGTTCCACAGCCCAAAGTCCACCCGGTGGTCATGCAGCAGGGCATCCAGATGGGCGGGCGGCTGAAACACCGTGGTCTGGCTGGGCGGCGGGCTTTCCGGAGGAATATCCTCGGTAAAGCAGTCATACCGGCAGCAGGCAATCTGGCAACGGGTGGTTTGGGCAGCGCGGTACAGCGCATCCAAAAACTGCTTGTGGTAGCAGTCGTCCGCATCACAAAAGGCAAACCACCGGGCGTTCAGGTTCAGCCCCGCGCGCACCCCGGCAGCGCGGGCGGCGGCAACACCGCTCTGGCGCTGGTGGATCACAACAAACCGGGCGTCCCGGCTTTCCCACGCGGCGGCAAGCTCGGCGCTTTCATCGGTGGAACCGTCATCCACCACAAAACAGGCGAAATCGCCAAAGGTCTGCGCAGCCAGGGATGCCAGACACTGCTGCAAAAACGCAGCGCCGTTATGTACCGGCACCACCACGGCAATGGCAGGGCCTTTGAACTGGGGCTCGGTTTCACTCATGGCTGCACCTCCTTTGTATATTTCTGCGTCTGCTCCAGGTAAAATTTTTGCAGGATGCCCGCGCTGGTGTGTACATCAAATCCGGCGGCAATGGCTTTGGCCTGGGCGTTGGGGTCACGGGTCAGGTCCGCCGCGGCAATGGAATCAGCCCAGGCGGCTTCATTCTGCAAGGGCAGGTAGTGGATGTTGCCGGCAAACGCCGCGCCGGGGTCCACCGTATCGGCCACAAAGCAGGGCAGGCCGGCGGCCTGGGCTTCCACCAGCACAACGGGCAGCCCCTCAAACAAACTGGGCAGCAAAAATACATCCATGGCGTGGTACAGCGCGGCCATATCCTTGCGCACCCCGGCAAAAATTACCCGGTCGCTCAGGTTAAGCTCCTGGGCAAGGGCACGGGTGGAATCAACCAGCTCGCCGGTGCCGATCAGCACCAGCCGGGCGTTGGGCATGCGGCGGCTGACCCCGGCAAAAATGCGCAGCAGCCCGGCATGGTTTTTCTGCTCACAAAAACGGCCCACATGGCCAAACAGAATTTCGCCTTCCTGCACGCCAAGCTCAGCGCGCAGGAAGGCGCGGGCGGCGGGATCGTGGAGGGCGAACACATCGGTCATAATGCCGTTGGGCAGCACGGTGAACGGGTGTTTGCCGTACAGCATCTCCCCGGCGCGCTGGCTGCAGGCAAAGCGGTGGGTCAGGTCGTGGTCAAAGCGGGAACTCATCAGCCGGTCCAGCTGACCCACCAGGTTGTGCTCATAGGCAGTGTTGTGGCTGTGGCCTGCCCGCACCGGCACCCCGCAGCGGCGGGCCACGGCATTATAAAACATGCCAAAGCCGCTGTAATGCCCGTGGATGACCTTGTATTCCGGGTGCGCGGTAAAAAAGGCGCGCAGGTCATGCAGGTATTTCGGGATATTATTGTCCTGCCGCACCGTCAGCTTGGTAATGTGCCCGCCCAGGGCTTCAATTTCAGCATCATAAAAGCAGGGCTTATCATAGTGGTACAAAAAGTCAAACTGTACCTGGCTGCGGTCCACGGCACGGTAGACATTCATGACAAAGGTTTCCATGCCGCCGGCGTCCATGGCGGGCATGATTTGTAATACGCGGATCGGCGGCAAAGTGCGCCCCTCCTTTTGCGGCTTGCCGGGGGAAGATCCACCCGGCAGCGTTTGGCATTATTCCTGTTCCAGCGCTGCCTTGCAGTTCAGCAGTTCGGCCTTTGCATCGTCCGAAAGCACCGGGTATTCGTGGCAGCTCTTCTGCAAAGCATCCAGTACAATCTCGCTGACCAGGTAGCGGGTGTACCATTTCTGGTCAGCCGGGATGGCATACCACGGGCTGTGCTTGGTAGCGGTTGCGGTGATGACTTCATCAAAGGTATCCAGATATTCGTCAAAACGCATCCGCTCTTTCAGGTCGGAGCAGGAGAACTTCCAGTTCTTTTCCGGGCGGTCAATGCGCTCTAAAAAGCGCTTTTTCTGTTCGTCCTTGGAAACGTGCAGAAAGATTTTGACCACGCGGTAGCTGTTCTCGTACAGGTATTCTTCATAGCTGCGGATCTGGCGGTAGCGCTTTTCAAAAAAGTCCTTCTTGCTGTCTTCCAGCACGCGCGGGGCCATCTGGTAGGTCTTTTGCAGGTCGTGGACCTGCACCACCAGAACGTCCTCGTAATAGCTGCGGTTGAAAATGGCAATGCTGCCGCGGGGCGGCAGAGCTTTGTTCACCCGCCACAAAAAGTCGTGGTGCAGTTCCTCGCTGGTGGGCTGCTTGAAGCTGGTTACCTGTACACCCTGGGGGTTCAGGCCGCCCATCACATGCTTTACGGTGCTGTCCTTCCCGGCGGCATCCAGCGCCTGCAGAATGATCACAAGGCCTTCGCGCCCATCGGCGTAAAAGGCGTCCTGCAGGGCGGCCATCTTTTCCAGGTTTTCGGCAGTTTTGGCCAGGATATCTTCTTTCTTTACATGGTCATCCTTGCTGTCGCAGGGCAGCCTGCGCAGCGCGCATGGGTGGGAACCATCAAACAAATAGCGGTCAGCCTTCATCCGGGCTGCCTCCTTTCTGCAAAAGGACAAAGTTATACTCTCTCAGTATACCCGTTTTGGCCCCCATGTGCAACCGCAAGATGCAAAAAAGGCATTGCAGACGCGCGGCCCGCAATGCCTTTTTTCATAATTACAAAACAAAATCAGAACGTCAGGTTGCCGAACTCGGAAAGCTTCAGCTGTTCGTTGTGCTGCTCGGCCCAGTTGATGCTCCACGGGCTGCCGAACAGCAGCAGGTGGTTGCCCTTCAGGTCCTCGATGCAGCGGGTGTCGCTGGTCAGGTCCAGTGTTTTGGGGTCCAGCTCGTCCGGGTCGTTCATGATCCAGCGCAGGTGCTCATACGGCAGGGTCTGCATACGGATGTCAACGTTATATTCGTTGCGCAGGCGGTATTCCAGCACTTCCAGCTGCAGCACGCCGACCACGCCGACGATAACTTCCTCCATACCGGAGCCAAGGTCGCGGAAAATCTGAATCGCGCCTTCCTGTGCGATCTGCTCCATGCCTTTCACAAACTGCTTGCGCTTCATCGTGTCCACCTGGGTCACGCGGGCGAAATGCTCCGGTGCAAAGGTGGGGATGCCCGCAAACTGCACATGCTGCTTGCCGGTGCACAGCGTATCGCCAATGGAGAAGATGCCCGGATCAAACAGACCGATGATATCGCCGGCATAGGCTTCGTCCACGATGGCGCGGTCGTCAGCCATCAGGCTGGTGCCGGTAGCAAGCTTGATGTTCTTGCCCTCCTGCACATGGAATGCTTCCATGCCGCGCTCAAACTTGCCGGAGCAGATGCGCAAAAACGCAATGCGGTCGCGGTGATTCTTGTTCATGTTGGCCTGGATTTTGAACACAAAGCCGCTGAACTGCTCGCTGCAGGGATCCACCACATCGCCGGTGGGGGCATCCTTGCGGGGCAGTGGCGGCGGGGTCAGGCGCAGGAACTCCTTCAGGAAAGGTTCCACGCCAAAGTTGGTCAGCGCGGAGCCAAAGAATACGGGGCTCAGCTGGCCGTGCTGCACAGCGTCCAGGTCAAACTCTTCGGCGGCGCCATCCAGCAGCTCAATGTCGTCAGCCAGCTTCTGGTGGTTGGCCGCGCCGATCAATTCGTCCATTTCGGGTGCGCCCAGCTCGGCGGTGATCTCGTCCACCATCTTCACGCCGTTGGCGCGGCCATCGCTTTCAAAAGCCAGCACCTTGCGGGTGCCGCGGTCAAACACGCCCTTGAACTCTTTGCCGCAGCCGATGGGCCAGTTCATCGGGTAGGTTTTGATGCCCAGGATCGTCTCAATGTTTTCCATCAGTTCAAACGGGTCGCGGGCTTCGCGGTCCATCTTGTTGATGAAGGTGAAAATGGGGATATGGCGCAGGGTGCAGACCTTGAACAGCTTGATGGTCTGGGCCTCAACGCCCTTGGCGGCGTCGATGACCATGACGGCGGAATCCGCCGCCATCAAGGTGCGGTAGGTATCCTCGGAGAAGTCCTGGTGGCCGGGGGTATCCAGAATGTTGATGCACTTGCCCTGATAGTTGAACTGTAAAACAGAGGAGGTAACAGAGATACCGCGCTGTTTTTCAATATCCATCCAGTCAGAAACGGCATGTTTGGCGCTCTGCTTGCCCTTGACGGAACCGGCGGTCTGGATGGCTCCCCCGTACAGCAGCAGCTTTTCGGTCAATGTGGTTTTGCCGGCGTCCGGGTGCGAAATGATCGCAAACGTCCGGCGGCGCTCGATTTCTTCACGCAAAGTTGCCATGAAAGTCAATACTCCTTTATTCCATTGCAATGTGACTTTTTACGGTTGTCTGCTTCCGTCACATGGGGAACACTCCTCTATCACTCTGGTTTTCAGGCGGCACCTGAACTATTACAAGAAAGGTTACAAGACATACCTTTCTATTTTACTATGATTTTTAAGGGATTGCAACGCCTGATACCGGATTTATGGCCGGTAAGGGGAGAAAAAAGCAAAATTTGATGGAAAATGCGTGGTGGGGGGGGGCCATCATCCCGCCGGGGGGAGAAAGGCAAATGTTTGACTGTACGCCACAGATTCTAATAATGCACCGAAATTTTATTCGTAGGGGCGCACATTATACGCCCGCTGCCTTGTGGGTGGGTGACGGGGTAAGATATCCGGCAAGGCGCGTCTGCGGGACGATGCCGAGCATCGTCCCCTGCAAAATAAAATCAAAGAGCGAACATACTCGTCAGGACTTACTTATTCGCCTCCGCATGGGCGGTGGCTTCCGCCACATACCCTTCGGCATTTTTTCGGTTGGCTTCCACCAGGGCGGGGCTGGCGGCTTCACGCACCTTGGCGGGCACACCCATGGCCACCATGCCGTCCGGGACCACGGTGTTTTCCAGCACCAGCGCCCCGGCGGCCACCACGGCATTTTTGCCCACCACGGCGCCGTTCATCACCGTGGCGTGCATACCGATCAAAGCGCCGTCCCCCACCGTACAGCCATGCACCACTGCACTGTGGCCGATGGATACATTTTTGCCGATCGTTACCCCCAGGTTTGGCCCGGTGTGCAGCACGGCGTTGTCTTGGATATTGCTGTTTTTGCCAATGCGGATGGCGCCGGTATCTCCGCGCACCACCGCGCCGTACCACACGCTGCTGCCAGCGGCCAGCACAACATCCCCGGCCAGGGTGGCGTTGGGGGCCACAAAGGCTGCACTGCCAACATCCGGCGTTTTGCCGTATACTGTGATAACTGCCATAATTTTACCTCCCTGCCCGGAATAATTCTACCGCCGGGCACTGTTAGTTAAATTGAAAAACAGGCCTGTGTTTGTTATACTTTTACTATATTAAATAATATATTACGTTGCTTCAGGAAAAGCAATCAGGGGGAAACAAATATGATAAAAATGGTTTGCAGCGATCTGGACGGCACCCTGCTGCAATATGGGAAAAAGCTCATTGAGGGCGAAATTTTTGATGAGATCCGCGCTTTGCATGACCGTGGTATCCTGTTCTGCCCGGCCAGCGGGCGGCAGTATACCAGCCTGCGCAAACTGTTTGCCCCTGTGGCAGACGATTGCATCTACCTGTGCGAGAACGGCGCGGTTGTCTACCGCGGTGGCAAAGTAATCGCCAAAACGCCGATGCCCCGCGCCCTGGCAGAAGAAATCGCCTGGGATTTCTGGAACAACACCGAGGACTTAGGCGAAGTGATGCTTTCCGGCGAAAACATGTCCTACCTGATGGAGCGCGGGCACGGCGTGGTGGACCGCATCAAGTTCATTGGCAACAATTATACGGTCATCACAGACCCCGCCCAGATCCCGGAGGATATCGTCAAGGTGTCCGTCTATTTGGTGGACGGCGTGGAGCCGTTTGTGGAGCGCTTTGTGCCCAAATGGCAGCAGGCCAACTGCGCCGTGGCGGGACCCAAGTGGATCGATACCACCGTGGCCAACAAGGGGATTGGCGTACAGAGCATCTGCCGTGTGCTGGGCATTGACCCGGCGGATGTGATGGCCTTTGGCGATAACTATAATGATGTTGCCATGCTGGATTTAGTAGGTCACCCTTACATTATGTCCACCGCTGCAGCGGAGCTGCGCCGGCGCTATGAAAATCATACCCCCCGGCCGGAGGATACCCTGCGTGCCTTCTTGGCCAGGCAGGAAAACTGAAACCGAGTGAATCCACAATATTGTTAAAAACATTTTGTTGATTTTGTGAAAGTTTACAAAAAACGACAGGGTAAAATGCAGTGTTTGCATTGACTTTGCTCAACATTGCTGGTATAATCAAATTGTTAAATTCTCCACAGGCTTGTTGAAAAGCTGTGGAACAGAGAGGAAGACGCATCTATGAAGCAGTTTGATTATACCATTCAGGAAGCAGTTGGCATCCATGCCCGTCCGGCCGGTTTGCTGGTCAAAGAGGTCAAAAAGTATAAGAGCACTGTTACCGTCATCAAGGGCGATAAATCCAGCAACGCGCTGAAACTGATGGCTTTGATGGGTATGGGCGTTAAGTGCGGCGATACCGTTACCGTTACCGTGGAAGGCGAGGACGAGGATACCGCAGCACCGGCACTGGAAGCTTTCTTCAAAGAGCATTTGTAATTGAATCCTTTTGTTTGCGGCACCTGCCCCAGCAAGGCCCTTACCCGGCGCTGGGGCAGGCAGCCGCATTTTGTTTTCTGCTGCATTTGGTTGTATAAAATAACCAGTCAGGATCCCATTGAACACCAAAGAAAGGACGCTTGTTATGATCAGTATTCAGGGCAAGGGCGTATCTTCCGGCGTTGGCGTTGGCCCGCTTTATTTCTATCACCGCACCAAAACCGAGATCCCCCGCTATACCGTGACCGATCCCGATGCCGAGTGGCACCGTTTCAAGGGCGCGCAGACCGCCGCCATTGAGCAGCTGGGCGAACTGGCCGAAAAGGCCCGCGCCGAAGCCGGCGATGAAGCCGCCATGCTGTTTGAGACCCACCAGATGATGGCCGAGGATCTCGATTACGAGGAAGCCATCTCCGACCATATCAACAATGAAAAGATGAACGCCGAAGCCGCGATTTCGGATACTGCAGTTCAGTTCGCCGCCATGTTTGAATCCATGGACGATTCCTACATGCAGGCCCGTGCGGCAGATGTGCGCGATGTATCGGATCGCATCCTGGGAATCCTGTCCGGTGCAGTGCAGGGCGGTATTGCTTCGGATGTGCCGGTGCTGCTGGCTGCGGACGACCTGGCACCTTCGGAAACTGTGCAGCTGGATAAATCCAAGATTTTGGGCTTCATCACTGCGGGCGGTTCCGGTTCCAGCCACACGGCCATTCTGGCCCGCACCATGGGCATTCCCGCCATTGTGGGCGTGGGCGATGCCCTGAAGCCGGAGTATGAGGGCCGCTCCTGCATTATTGACGGCGCTACCGGCAATGTGGTGATCGACCCGGACGATATGACCCGTGATTACCTGCTGAAAAAGCGGGAACAGCAGCTGCGCCTGCAGCGTCTGCTGGAGACCCTGAAAGGCCAGCCCAATGTGACCAAGGATGGCAAGAGCATCCGCATTTACTGCAACATTGGCTCCCCGGACGACGTACATGCCGTGCAGGTCAACGATGGCGGCGGCATCGGCCTGTTCCGCAGCGAGTTCCTGTACCTGAACAGCCCGGATTACCCCACCGAGGACCAGCAGTTTGAAGCCTACAAAAAGGTTCTTGCCGATATGGACGGCAAGGAAGTTATCATTCGCACGCTGGATATCGGCGCGGACAAGCAGATCGGCTACTTTAACCTGCCCAAAGAGGATAACCCGGCTATGGGCATGCGCGCTCTGCGTATCTGTCTGACCCGCCCGGAAATCTTCAAGACCCAGCTGCGTGCCCTTTACCGTGCTTCCGCGTTCGGCAAGCTGGGCATCATGTTCCCCATGGTGACCAGCGTGTGGGAAGTGCGCGAAGCCAAAAAGTACTGCGAGGAAGTCAAGCGCGACCTGAAAGCTGAGGGCATTCCCTTTGCGGAGGATGTGCAGGTCGGCATCATGATCGAAACCCCGGCAGCGGCCATCATGAGTGACCGTCTGGCCAAGGAAGTGGATTTCTTCAGCTGCGGCACCAATGACCTGACCCAGTACACCCTGGCCTGTGACCGCCAGAACAATGATCTGGGACGTTTTTATGACCCGCACAACCCGGCAGTGCTGCGCCTGTTGAAGATGGTGACGGAGAATGCCCACAAGAACGGCATTTGGGTTGGTATCTGCGGCGAGCTTGGCGCGGACCTGACCCTGACCGAAACCTTCCTGGCGATCGGTGTGGATGAGCTGTCCGTCAGCCCGCGCGCGGTGCTGCCCCTGCGCAATGCCGTGCGCATGACCGATACCCGCGAAAGCGCACCCCGCCTGCTGGCCGCCATCGATGCCGAGTACCCGGAAACGCTGTGAGGGGCTTTACGGAGGATTTGTGTTCCTTCTTTGAAAAGAAGGAACCGAAAAAAAACTTTAGGCAATACCGCATAATTCTAAGTGCCGATACGGCGAGCGAGGTACGGCAGATGCTAAGCCAAAAGCGCAGATAATACTGGATGTCTTATCGAGCATTTTGGCAACGCAGATGCCGTGCCGCAGCCGCCGGAGCGGTGCTTAAGCCGTCAGGCGGGAATTATGCGGTATTGCCTTTAGTATAATAGAACACAAAAGATAAATAAAGGCGCATCACACAAAACCATCGTGTGGTGCGCCTTTTTGATGTTGGCTTTATAGAAATTGGTACAAGTTGAAAAACAATCTGTAAGGAACGGTCTGGACCGTTCCTTACAGAGCATTTTATAATGTGTTGCAAACCAACAAAGCATCTGTAGGGCGGGGTGCCCTCACCCCGCCGCGGAGGAACCATGCCTATCGCGGTAAACGCTGCAATTTATTTGTAGGGGACGATGCTTGCATCGTCCCGCGGAGCGTGTAACGGTAAAAATCTACCGCGCACCATCACCCCATCACCCGAATTACCCCCAGCACCAACAAATGCACCGGGTAAAACAGATAGAAAAACCACTGCGAAAATTTCTTTCCCCGCGCCGCCCGCTGGCCATTGTACAGATACAAGATCACAAACCCGGATGCAGCGATCCCTGCCATGCTGCCGCAGGCCATCAGCAAACATTGTGCGGTGGGGTAAAGCCACACGCTGCTGGTGTAATTCAGCCAGCCAAACAGCGCGGCAGAAAGCGCAAAACTGAACCGCAGTCGTTTTTGGTCCTGGCCGGACCAGCGGAAGAGCAGGGTAAACACCGGGGCCAGCAGCGCCCAGTCACAAAACAACGAACCAAAAATCAGCAGTACGATCAGCACGCCGCGCAAAAAACGGTTCCGGATGGTTTCGATACACAACAAGATACAAAAACACAGGAACAGCGTGAACATCATGTTGAAATCCTGAAATTCCAGAATGCCGTTTTGGGCAAACGCCATCGAGAACGGCACCTGTGAAACCACACCGAATCCGAACAGCCGTAAGGCATACTGTTTGCGGCTGTGGGTGTACCGGAAGCCCTCTACCAGAAAATAGCACATGGTAATGGCGGTAAAGTAGCCGATATCTACCAGCACCTCGTACCAGAGAGTGCCCGGCACCAGAAAAATATTGGCGATGTGGTTCAGCAGCATGGCGGTCATCGCGATGTATTTGATCACATCGCGGTTCAGCACCCGCCAGCCGGGCTTTGTGTTTGCTGTTGCAGCATTGGCAGCACTTCCTTTTTGGGGGCTTCACAGCGGCAGCGGTTATTTTTCCCGCTTAATGACAAAGCAGGGCAGGGGAGCGGTATCGGCCCAGTTGGCAAATTCGCAGATCAGCACGGTATAATCGGCCAGCGGCAGGCTGCGGAAAAACTCCGCCGCAGCCTTTTTCTCCGCATTGCCGATCACCTTGCCGCTGTACAGCACCGCGGCAAGCACGCCGCCGGGCTTCAGGGCGTCCAGCCCGGCCTGCAGCGCGGGCAGGGTGGAATCTGCCGTGGAGTGTACATCGTGCGCGGCACCTGGCAGCCAGCCAAAGTTGAACATCACGCAGTCCGCACTGCCCGGCGGGGCAAAGCGCAGCAGCTCCCGATGGTCGCAGCATTCCGCGCGGCCAATGGCAGCCATGCCGTTGGCGGCCAGCAGCGCATTGGTGTTGGCCGCGGCCTGAGGCTGGATATCCAGCCCGATCACCCGGCCATTTTCCCCGGCAACGCTGCATAAAAATAGGGTATCGTGCCCGTTGCCGCAGGTGGCATCCAGATACAGTCCGCCCGGTGCCAGTGTGCTGCGCAAAAAGCGGTGGGTCAGCTCCACTGCCGTCAGGTCCGGCACGCGGCGGCGCACCAGCAGCCCGCCGCGCGGCACAAAACCGAACTTTGCCGCCAGCGCCTGCGCAGCGGTATTGCCGGCATCCGGCAGTGGCGCGGTGAATTCGCTGGGGGCAGTCCGGTCAAAGCCGCCGTTCTGGCGCAAAACCTCCCGCAGCAGATAGCTTCCGTACCCGCGGCTCTGCCATTCCGGGGCAATTTCCAACGCTTCAAAACAATCGGCACAGGTAACGGCATGGCCGATGCAGCCTTTCTCTTTATATAACGAATAGACACAGCGGTTTTGTGCGTCCAGTGCCATTTTTTCAATCCGCATGGGCAAGCTCCCCCTAATGTTTCAGTCTGCAACTGATTGTACGGCATGGGGCGGATAAAGTCAAACCACAGCCCAAACTGACCGGATTTTTGGAGATTTCACATTTCTTTCACGCAGTCGCGAAACTGTTTTCACAATTAGCGGTTATACTGTAGGCACAAGGTTGAGGGAAGCAAGAAAGACAAAGCAAAAGCTTCCGCCAGACCGTGTATCACCGCCCGGCGGCCCCCAAGCGCCGTGCGGCAGAACAAAGGAGAGATTTTTCATGAGTGAATATGATTATTCGGGTCTTTATAATAATGGCGGCCCGCAGAATAATAACGGGCAGCCAGCGGGCACTCAGCCGGAACAGCCCCAGGCAGAGCAGTCCAGTTACCCCAATGTGGGCAGCAGCGGAGTGAACACCGCCAACACCGCACAGACAGATTATTCTAATTATTCCAGCCAACAGAACAGCAGCTATAACCCCCAGGGCCCCGCTGCAGGCAATGGCGGCAACGGTGGCAACGGCAATAACGGCGGCTACAATGGCTACAGCTATTCCAGCAACCCACAGCCCCCGCAGAACGAGAGCCCAAAAAGAGCCACGGCGGCAAAAAGGTTTTGCTGCGTGTGGCGGCCTGCATCGGTGTGGTAGCCCTTGGCTTTGGCGGTGGCCTGGCAGGAACTGTGGTTGCCAGCCGCACCGGCTTGACCGGCGGCCAGGTTGTGGTCCAGCAGGTCCAGCGTGACGCCAACACGGATTCTGTATCCCAGGGCAGCACCAACGGCACCAACCTGTCGGTTCAGGATGTTGCCGCGCTGGTACAGCCCAGCGTTGTGGCCATCACCACCGAGCAGATGGTCAGCACCAACACTGGTTTGGCGGCAGCTATGTGCAGAGCGGTGCAGGCTCCGGCGTGATCATCTCGCAGGATGGTTACATTGTGACCTGTGCCCATGTGGTTTCCGGCGCAAATAACATCACGGTACAGCTGGCAGACGGAACAGAGTATACCGCAACGGTCGTTGGCCAGGATTCTACTTCGGACGTTGCAGTCCTGAAAATCGAAGCCACCGGTCTGACTCCGGCTGTGATTGGCGACAGCGACAGCCTGGCTGTTGGCGAAACCACCGTTGCCGTTGGCAACCCGCTGGGTACCCTGAGCAACACCGTTACCAATGGTATTGTCAGCGCCTTGAACCGTGAAGTTACCGTTCAGGGAAACGATATGAACCTGATCCAGACCAGCGCTTCCATCAGCCCGGGCAACTCCGGCGGCGGCCTGTTCAATGCAAACGGTGAGCTGATCGGTATTGTCAACGCCAAGAGCAGCTCCAGCGATGCAGAGGGGCTTGGCTTTGCAATCCCCATCAATACCGCCATGGAAATGGCAAAACAGATGATCGAAAAGGGTTATGTTGCCCGCCCGGCCATGGGTGTTACGGTCATCACCATCAATGATGCCCAGACTGCTATGCAGTACGGCGTCAGCAACTATGGTGTGTATATCTACCAGATCGCATCCGGCAGCGGTGCCGAAAAAGGCGGCCTGAAGCTGGGTGACCGCATCATCTCCATTGATGATGTGGCAGTCTCCAGTGCATCTGATGTACAGAAGTATTGCCAGAGCAAGGAAGTTGGCGATACCGTTACCCTGCAGGTAGAGCGTGATGGCAAGGTCATCAGCTGCGAAGTGACCCTGGGCGAAAGCAGCCAGTCCACCGCAACGGCTGAAAGTGGGAACTAAGTTCTTTACGGGAGTTTTTTGTCCCTTCTTTGAAAAGAAGGGACCGAAGAAACTTTAGGCAATACCGCATAATTCTAAGTGCCGATACGGCGAGCGAGGTGCGGCAGCTGCTAAGCCAAAAGCGCAGATAATACTTTGTGTATTATCGAGCATTTTGGCAACGCAGATGCCGTGCCGCAGCCGCCGGAGCGGTGCTTAAGCCGTCAGGCGGGAATTGTGCGGTATTGCCTTTAGTATAGCAAAACAGAAAAAATAAAATTAAGGCGCATCACACAGGGATTGTGTGGTGCGCCTTAATATTTTATGTGATAATATGATTAAAGTTTCTGCTTCCTTCTTTTCAAAGAAGGAACAAAATCCCCCGTAAAAACCTCACATATCATGATTCTCAATCAGCTTGCGGCCCATCAGAACGCCCATGACGGAGGCCATCATCAGGCCGCGGGTCCATCCGGAGGAATCGCCCAGGCAGTGCAGGCCGGAAATGTTCGTTTCCAGGTCGGTGTCCATCTTGACCTTGTTGGAATAGAACTTCAGCTCCGGGCTGTACAGCAGGGTTTCCGGTGCGGCAAAGCCGGGGGCAACATGGTCCACCATCTTGATGAACTCAATAATGCTCACCATGGCGCGGTACGGCATGGCGGCGGTAATGTCGCCCGCAACGGCATCTTTCAGGGTAGGGCGCACATTGGAATGTGCCAGCTCCTTGGCCCAAGTGCGCTTGCCGTCCAGAATATCACCGTAGCGCTGTACCAGAATGTGCCCGGCACCCAGCATGTTGGTCAGTTCGCCAACCTTCTGGGCATAGGCAATGGGCTGGTTGAACGGCTCGGTAAAGTTGTGGCTGACCAGAATGGCCAGGTTGGTGTTGCCGGATTTCAGATCCTTGTAGCTGTGACCGTTGACGACCGCTAGGTCATTGTCATAGTTTTCCTGCGCGACAAAGCCGCCGGGGTTCTGGCAGAAGGTGCGGACCTTGTTCTTCCACGGGTTGGGGTAACCGATCAGCTTGCCTTCGTACAGAACCTTGTTGATGGTCTCCATGATCTCGTTGCGGCACTCCACACGCACACCAATATCAACGGTGCCGGGCTTGTGGGCAATGTTGTGCTCGGCGCACAGCTTTTCCAGCCAATCTGCACCGCGGCGGCCGGTGGCAATCACAACCTGGTCGGCGCGCAGCTCGCGGCGCTCACCCTTTTCGGTGATCACAACGCCCTTGCACTCGCTGCCTTCCAGCAGAATGTTGTCACATTCGGTGTTGAACAGCATCTCCACACCGCGGGCCAGCAGATAGTTCTGGATGTTCAGGTACAGCTGCTGGGCCTTTTCGGTTCCAAGGTGGCGGATGGGGCAGTCCACCAGCTGCAGGCCGGCCTGGATGGCGCGCTTGCGGATCTCCTTGATCTCGCTGCCCTCGTAAATACCTTCCACATGCGGGTCAGCGCCAAATTCCAGATAGATCTTGTCAGTGTAGTTGATCAGCTCCTGGGCAAAATCCTCACCGATCAGCTCCGGCAGCTCGCCGCCAACCTGATAGGAGAGGGACAGCTTGCCGTCCGAGAACGCACCGGCACCGGAAAAGCCGGTGGTGATGGCGCAGGTGGGCTTGCAGTTCACGCAGTGGCCGGTTTTATCTTTGGGGCAGTGGCGCTTTTCTACCGGTTTGCCCTTTTCAATCAGGCAGATGCGCGGGCCGGTAGTTTTGCTGCTTTTGCGCAGCAGTTCCAGTGCGGTAAAAATACCGGCCGGGCCGGCGCCAACGATAATCAGATCATAATTGTTCATGTAGGGTAATTGCTCCTTAAATTTACAAATAAGCGCCGGTTCAGCGCAGGGTAACATCAGGTTGCGGCATCCGCTGTGGGCTCTTGGTCGGGTTCCGGTGGTTCGGTGGTCAGCTCCGGGGTTGGCACATCGGGCAGGTCCGTTTCGGCAGATTCTTCTGCAGCGGGTTCAGCCGGGGCAGGGGAGGGGGCTTCGGGGGATGGCTCCGGTGCGGCAGCGGTTTCCATTTCCGCCTTGGCAGCATCCAACCTGTCCAGCGCATGGAACTCCATCGCAATATAAATGGTGCAGCACAGGTTCAAAATGCCCTCTGCCAGTAAAAAGATGCCGGACAGCAGCAAAAGATCCACGTTGCGGTTGTTCAGCAGCTGAGAACACGCCAGCAATGCCCCGCACAACAGCGAAACAATGCTGAGCAGCAGCACCACCCACCACTTTTGCCCCTTGCGCTTGGCAAGGGCAAAGGAAGACTGTGCGCGCACCACGCCATCCACCAGCAGCATCAGGCCAAACAGCAGCGGCAACAGCCATTCAAAGGTCATGGCGCTTTGTACGGTACACAATAGTGCCCACATGCCCAGCGCAATGGTGGGCAGGCTGAGCAGCAGGCTGACGGCGGCTCGGATGCTGCCGTTATCTTTCTTAAAATAACCGTACAGGCTTTGCAGCCCGCACAAAACCACCAACAAGCCCAGCGCAATGCAGAACACATCGGCAACCGCCTGCGGGGCAAGCAGCAACAGCAGGCCAAGCAGAATGTACAGCACACTGAACACCAGCATGCCCGGTTTGATATGGCGCAGCATACAAACCCCTCCTTATACAGAGGCAGCCGTTTTCTGGCCGGCTTCCATTGGCAGCAAAATGTCGCGGTGGCACTTGCGCATAAACACAGCGCACAGCGTAACGGCAACCAGCTCTGCAATGGGAAAAGCAAACCACACGGCGTTTACGTTACCGGTGTGGCTCAGCAGCCAGGCGGCAGGCACCAGCACAACCAGTTGGCGAATCACCGAAACCAACAGCGCCAGCGTGCCGCGCCCCAGCGCCTGGAACGCGGAGGAAGAAATTACGTTGAAACCTGCCATCGGGAAATGGATGGCAATAATGCGCAAGGCCAGAATACCCATGGCCAGCATGGTGGGGCTGGCGTTGAACACACCCAGCAGCACATGTGGGAAAACTTCGGCCAGAATCAGGCCGCACAGCATAATGCACTCGGCAAAGCAGACAGCCAGTTTGATGGTTTGGGTAATGCGCTTGGGCTGGCGGGCACCGTAATTGTAGCCGATAATGGGCACCATGCCGTTGTTAATGCCAAAAATAGGCATGAATACAAAGCTTTGCAGCTTGAAGTAAACACCAAACACCGCAACGGCGGTGCTGGAAAAGGCAATCAGGATGTTGTTCATCGCAAAGGTCATCACGCTGCCAATGGCGTTCATGGCAATGGAGGGGATGCCCACCGCGTAAATGCGCTTGATGGTGGACCCCGCCGGGCGGAAGCCTTTCAGCGTTAGGTTGATGTCCTTATTGCACAGCAGGTTCATCGTCAGCCCGGCAGCTGCGCCGATCCACTGCCCGGCTACGGTAGCCACAGCAGCACCGGCTGCTTCCATGCGGGGCACGCCGAACAGACCGAAGATGAAGATGGGATCCAGCGCAATGTTGACCAAAGCGCCAATCAGCTGGCTGGCCATGGCGAACGCACTGCGCCCGGTGGCGACCAGCAGTTTTTCCAGCATGCACTGCAGGAACAAGCCCATGCACCATAACGTGCAGATGGAAAGATAATCGGCACCGTACTGCATGATCTGGGCATCGGTGGTCTGGGACGCAATGAACGCCCGCGCGCCCAAAATGCCGAACACCAGAAAGGCGATGCCGCCGCAGAACGCTAAGAACAGGCCGTTCATCGCCGCGCGGCTGGCCTCGGCCCGGTTGCCCTCACCCAAACAGCGGGAAAGATAGGCGTTTACACCAACAGCAGTGCCCACGGCAAAGGCAATCATCAGGTTCTGGATGGGGAACGCCAGCGAAACGGCGGAAAGCGCCGCTTCGTTCACATGACTGACAAAGATGCTGTCCACAATGTTATAAAGTGCCTGAACCAGCATCGAAATCATCATAGGTACTGAACACGAAAGGAGCAGCGGGCCTATCGGCGCGCTGCCCATTCGGGATGCAGAGTATTTCTGTACGGAATCACTCATTCCTGATTAGCTGCCTCCATTGCTTTTGCAGCCTGAACAATCAGCTGGGCACAGGCATCCTGGCCAATTGCTGCATTCAGGCAAAGATCATAGTTTTTCGCTTCGCCCCAGCGGTTTTCAGTATAGTAGTTGTAATAGCTTGCGCGGGCACGGTCATGCTTGGCCAGATGGGTCTCCCATAGGCGATCGGGCATATCCTTGGCATCGGGGCGCACTTTGGCGTTGGCCACGCGGATATCAATGGGGGCAAACACAAAGGTGCGCAGCACATTGGGGCGGTCGCGCAGAACATAGTCACCACAACGGCCCAAAATCACACAGGAGCCCTGGGAAGCAACTTCCTTGATGACATTGGACTGCAAAATGTACACCTGGTCCGCCAGGGGCATGGTGTTGCCCATCATGTAAAGGCTGTAGATCAGGCTGCCGCTGCGCTGGGTCTCGCTGGCGGCAATGGCTTCTTCCGTCAGGCCGCTCTTTTTTGCGGCGATGGTGATCAGCTCCTTGTTGTACAGGGGAATCCCCAAAAGATCAGCAACTTTCTGGGCAATCTCGCTGCCGCCGGATGCATATTCACGCGCCATCGTAATAACCAGGGGTGCCTTCATTGTCTCCACCTCACAAATAATAATAGTGATGGACATAATAGTCCTACTATAATAAGTATAAACGCTGGTGGAACAAAACGCAAGAGCAAGGTTAAACAAAACAAAACGGTGCCGTTGGGGCAAACTGCATAGCAAAACTGGGCAGTAGGCAACACCGCACAATTCCCGCCTTACGGCTTAAGCACCGCTCCGGCGGCTGCGGCACGGCATCTGCGTTGCCAAAATGCTCGATAAGACATCCAGTATTATCTGCGCTTTTGGCTTAGCAGCTGCCGCACCTCGCTCGCCGTATCGGCACTTAGAATTATGCGGTATTGCCGGTATTTTTGCCCGCTTTGTGCATAAATCCAATCTGTCCGCGCAACACTAATGGCATACACAACACGAACGGTGCGGCTGAAAATTCCGGGCGGCAGGTTTTGCGCCCGATGTTTTGGCCGTACGGCAAGCAAAGGACGGGGGAAGATGAACAGCATTAAAGCATTTTTAAAGGCAAAAGGGCTATATCTTGTCTGCCTTGCGCTGGTGTTTGCGGCAACCATTACCGGAATTGCCGCCATCCGCAGCGTGGTGCGCGGGGTCGAGGACCTGACCCGCATCCAAAAGCAGGCCCTGGAGGAGGGAACAGACGTATGGGATTCACTGGATGCCGCCGTAAACCAGCCCGCACAGGATGTGCCTGTGGCGACAGCGCAGCCATCGCCCGCGCCGTCAGCTGCGGGGTCTGCATCGTCATCCTTGCAGCAGGGGGCTGGGCAGTCTGGCAGCGCCTCCGGCGGGACTGGCAGCTCTGCTGCTTCGTCCGCGCAGCAGGGAACCTTGCCGCATGCTGGCTGGAACGGTAAAGTCAGCCAGGCGTTCAGCGGGAATACGCTGGTGTATAACCCCACCCTGGGGGACTGGCGCACCCACAACGGCACGGATTATACCGCCGAACAGGTAACGGCGGTGGCCGCCGGTACCGTGACCGCCATTGCGGATGACGCTCTGTGGGGCCGCGTGGTGGAAGTGACCGACGCGCAGGATCGCGTGTGGCGCTACTGCGGGCTGGAAGAAGTTGCCGTGACCCAGCGCGAAAAAGTAACCGCCGGGACCCGCCTTGGCACCACAGGCAACGTGCCCGCTGAAGCCCAGCAGGGCAGCCACCTGCACCTGGAATGCCGCAAAGCCGGCGCCTGCCTGGACCCGGAAAAGAATTAAGGCAATGCCGCTGCATCGTGGATGGTGCGGCGGCATTGCCCTGCCATGAATTCGGACAAGCTCTTAAAAAATATCCTGCTTGCCAGCAAATCCCGTTGACAAATGCACGAAACATGTGTATTCTTATGGTAAAGATATCTTACAATGTCTTATTTTATAAATTTTCTTACAACTCATTCTATACAGAAAGGAGCCCGCCATGACACGCCAGCGTGCCTTGATTTTGGAAATTTTACAGCACAGCCCCAAACATCTGACGGCGGACGAAATTTTTGCCATTGCCAGGGAGAAGATGCCCGGCATTGCCCGCGGCACCGTGTACCGCAACTTAAAGCTGATGGAACAGGCCAGGGAAATTGCCCGACTGGAAATGCCGGATGGCCCCGACCGGTTTGATAAAACCTCCAACCCGCACGGCCATTTGTACTGTGATTGCTGCGGCAGCCTGCAGGACCTGCCGGTGATCGGCCTGGTGCGCGAAATTGAAAATGCCATTGGAACCGAAGTGCGTTCCTACCAGCTGACCATCCATTACATCTGCCCTGAATGCCGCGAAAAACAGGCTGAACTTTAACAGCGGAGAAATACGCCACAAACTGTGCTTCCCTGATTATATTTAGGGAGCACAGTTTTTTATTTTGTCATCATGCTCCGAAGCGTCAAAAAGGCTGCCGGACAGCCCTGCAGATGAGCAGGACGGGCGATATTTTAGGCAATACCGCATAATTCTAAGTGCCGATACGGCGAGCGAGGTGCGGCAGCTACTAAGCCAAAAGCGCAGATAATACTTTGTGTATTATCGAGCATTTTGGCAACGCAGATGCCGTACCGCAGCTGCCGGGGCGGTGCTTAAGCCGTCAGGCGGGAATTGTGCGGTGTTGCCTTTATAAAATCAGGCATAGTATTGAATATTAATATATAAATGGTGCGGGAACATACAGGATGCTCTGCTGCCGGGTGGAACATATGAAATGCGGGTACAGCACTGTGACATGGAGTTGCAGGGAAAAATGCAGCCGGAATGGGCATAACATACAAAAACAGAACACAAAGATGTTGCAATATGCCAGATACGTACAAAATTCTGCAACTATTTTAGTCAAAATGCGCCTTGCTTTTCCTCCGGTTTTGCTATACCATAAAAACAATGAGCGGGAGCGAAAGAAGCATCCCGACCTATAAAGAAGGAGAACCATTATGAAAAAAACATTAGCGTTGACCTTGGCAGCTGCAATGACCTTGAGCCTGGCTGCCTGCGGCAGTAGTGCATCCAGTGCCTCCAGTGCCGCAACATCCACGGAAAGCACATCTACCGATACTTCGGCAGCTACCTCTACGGCTGCTGAAAGCGGTACCGTTGAAAATAAGGATAAGCCGCTGGTGTGGTTTAACCGTCAGCCTTCCAACAGCACCACAGGCGAGCTGGATATGGAGGCGCTGAACTTTAACGGCAATACTTATTATGTCGGTTTCGATGCCAACCAGGGTGCTGAACTGCAGGGCAAGATGATCGCAGATTACATTAAAGCACATGCTGACACCATCGACCGCAACGGCGACGGCGTTATCGGCTATGTTCTGGCAATCGGCGATATCGGCCATAATGACTCGATTGCCCGTACCCGTGGCGTTCGTAGCGCTTTGGGCACCGCAGTGGAAGGCAGCAACGGCATTGTTTCTGATCCTGTCGGTACCAATGCGGATGGTTCCGCTACCCAGGTTCAGGACGGCACCGTTGAAGTGGATGGCACGACCTTCGCCGTTCGTGAGCTTGCTTCTCAGGAAATGAAGAATTCCGCCGGCGCTACTTGGGATGCCGGCACCGCCAGCAACGCCATCAGCGCCTGGGCTTCTTCTCTGGGAGATTCCATCGATATCGTTATTTCCAACAATGACGGCATGGGCATGGCAATGTTTAACTCCTGGTCGCAGGAAAATGGCGTTCCCACCTTTGGCTACGATGCAAACGCTGACGCAGTTGCTGCCATTGCCGACGGTTACGGCGGAACGATCAGCCAGCACGCTGACGTGCAGGCCTACCTGACCCTGCGCCTGCTGCGTAATGCGCTGGACGGCGTGGACATCAACACCGGTATTGCCACTCCGGATGCCGCAGGCAATGTCCTGAGCAGCGATGTTTACTATTACAATGAGGACGAGCGTTCCTACTATGCTTTGAACGTGGCAGTCACGGCAGACAACTACACGGACTTCACCGACTCTACCAAGCCGTATGGGCCTGTTTCCAACCAGCTGGATGCAACTACCAGCCCGGAAAAGAGCGTTTGGCTGGATATCTACAACTCCGCGGATAACTTCCTGAGCGCTACTTACCAGCCCCTGCTGGAGAAATATGATGATCTGCTGAACCTGAAGATTGACTACATCGGCGGCGACGGCCAGACCGAGGCCAACATCACCAACCGCCTGGGCAATCCCAGCGCATACGATGCCTTTGCCATCAATATGGTTAAGACCGATAACGCTGCTTCGTACACTTCTCTGCTGAACCAGTGATCCAACGGCAACAGCAATAACTGACAGTTAAGTAACGGCAACGCTATTAGGGAGAATGTATTTCTCCATAGGGGAGAATGAAGTTTTCTCTAATAGCGTTTTTTTATGAAAACAGGTGAGCAGCCGTAGGGCAGTTTGCCAATTTGCAAGACGGGAGTGACGAGAATGGCAGAAGCGAAAGACGATATTGTCTTGTCAATTCGCGGTATGTGCAAGTCGTTTGGCCGCAACCGAGTACTTGATCATATCAATCTGGATGTAAAACGCGGTACAGTTATGGGGCTTATGGGCGAAAACGGCGCCGGTAAGTCTACCATGATGAAATGTCTGTTCGGTACTTATCAAAAGGATGAGGGCAAGATTTTCCTCAATGGCAAGGAGATCAGTTTTTCCGGCCCGAAAGACGCGCTGGAAAACGGAATTGCAATGGTGCATCAGGAACTGAACCAGTGCCTGGAGCGCAGTGTGATTGATAACCTGTTCCTGGGGCGGTATCCGGTCAACTCTATGGGCGTGGTTGACGAAGGGCAGATGAAGAAGAAAGCAGCCGATCTGTTCCGCAAGCTGGGCATGACTGTCAATCTGACCCAGCCCATGCGTAATATGTCGGTTTCGCAGCGGCAGATGTGTGAAATTGCCAAAGCCATCTCTTACAATGCCCAGGTCATCGTTCTGGATGAGCCGACTTCTTCGCTGACGGTGCAGGAAGTGAATAAACTCTTTGAGATGATGCGCATGCTGAAAGAACAGGGCATTGCGCTGATATACATCTCACATAAGATGGACGAAATTTTTGAAATTTGTGACCAGATTTCGGTTCTGCGTGACGGCAACCTGGTTATGACCAAGGACAGTAAGGACACCAACATGGGCGAGCTGATCACCGCCATGGTTGGCCGTTCGCTGGAAAGCCGCTTCCCGCCGGTGGACAATATCCCCGGAGATCCGATCTTGTCCATCCAGCATCTGTCCACCAAATATGCGCCTTATCTGCAGGATATCAGCTTTGATGTGCGCGAGGGCGAAATTTTTGGTCTGTATGGCCTGGTGGGCGCCGGACGTACAGAGCTGCTGGAAACCATTTTCGGCGTGCGTACCCGTGCGGCAGGGCGTGTGTATTTCCGCGACCACCTGATGAACTTCAACAATGCCCACGAAGCGATCGAGCATGGATTTGCCCTGATTACCGAGGAACGCAAAGCAAACGGCCTGTTCCTGAAGAGCGATTTGACATTCAATACTACCATTGCCAACCTGGACCAGTACAAAGGTGGCCTTGGGCTGTCAATGCCCAAAATGGTAAAAGCCACAAGCAAGGAGATCAAGGTCATGCACACCAAGTGCATGGGACCTGACGATATGATCACCAGTTTGTCTGGCGGCAACCAGCAAAAGGTCATTTTTGGCAAATGGCTGGAACGCGAACCCCAGGTCTTTATGATGGATGAACCTACGCGCGGTATAGACGTTGGCGCAAAGTACGAAATCTATGAGCTGATCATCAAGATGGCCAAACAGGGAAAGACGGTTATTGTTGTTTCCTCTGAAATGCCTGAGATTCTGGGTATCACCAACCGGATCGGCGTTATGTCCAACGGACATCTTTCCGGCATTGTGAATACCAAGGAAACAAATCAGGAAGAGCTTTTGAGACTCAGCGCAAAATACCTGTAATGGGGGATAATGATCTATGGCAACTGCAACACAAACTTCAAAAATTCTTTCGGCGGAGCAGGAAGCCAAGCTTCGCCAGCCAATCGATGAATATGTTGGGAAAATCCAGGCGCAGATCGATGAACTTCGTACTGACGGTACTGAAAAAGCTGTCAATATCCAGAATGAGCTGGATAACCTGAAGCGCGACCGCATCTATACCGCGCAGGAAAAAACGGAACGTGAGACCAAACTGAAGGCTGAATTGGCAGCGGCCAAGGCAGTTGAAGAAAAAAACAAGGGCCAGATCAACAAACTGATCGCTGATGCCGAAGCCTATTTGAAAGCCCATTATGACAGCGACTATTACCAGGCGGTGGTGGCCAGCTGCAAGCAGGAAAAGGTACAAGCCCAGCAGAAATATCAGGCAACTGTAGAACAGCTGAAAAAGGAACACGAGACGGCGCTTTCCAAGCTGAGCAATCAGCAGGAAATCAAGGACGAAAAGTATGTCCACAAGAACCGCCTGTTCGACGCCAAAATGCAGTTGGATAAGGACTGCCAGGCAATCAAGGACCGCCGGCATGCTGCGTTTGATTACAAATATCACCTGATCGATATGCTGCGCCTGTCCAAGTTTACGGTTGGCGAGTCTCTGGCACAAAAGTGGGAAAACTACAAGTACACATTTAATCGCCGTGACTTTTTGCTGCGCAACGGTCTGTACATTGCAATCGTTATCATCTTTATTATACTGTGCCTGATTGCCCAGTTCGGCAAGAAAGTGCCGCTGCTTACCGTCAACAATATTTTGAACATTCTGCAGCAGGCTTCGCCGCGCATGTTCCTGGCTTTGGGCGTTGCCGGGCTGATCCTGCTGGCCGGCACGGACCTGTCCATTGGCCGTATGGTTGGTATGGGCATGACTGCCGCTACCATCATTATGCACAAGGGAATCAACACCGGTGCGGTTTTTGGCCATGTGTTTGATTTTACCGGGCTGCCGGTCGTTGCACGCGTTATTTTGGCGCTGATTGTCTGCATTGTCCTGTGCACAGTCTTTACCACCATCGCAGGTTTCTTTACAGCCAAGTTCAAAATGCACCCATTCATTTCTACGATGGCGAACATGCTGGTCATTTTTGGCTTGGTCACCTATTCAACCAAGGGTGTTTCCTTTGGCGGTATCGAAGGCAACATCCCCAGCATGATCATCCCCAAGATTGGCGGTTTCCCCACCATTATCCTGTGGGCTATCGCAGCTGTGATCATTGTGTGGTTCATCTGGAACAAGACGACTTTTGGTAAAAACCTGTTCGCAGTCGGCGGCAACCCCGAAGCTGCTGCTGTTTCCGGCATCTCGGTATTCCGCGTTACGGTAGGCGCGTTTGTTCTGGCAGGCATTCTGTATGGCTTCGGCTCCTGGCTGGAATGCATCCGTATGGTGGGCTCCGGCTCCGCTGCATATGGTCAGGGCTGGGAAATGGACGCCATCGCGGCCTGCGTTGTGGGCGGCGTTTCTTTCACCGGCGGTATCGGCAAGATTTCCGGCGTGGTTGTCGGTGTGTTCATCTTCACCGCGTTGACTTACTCTCTGACCACTTTGGGTATTGATACGAACTTGCAGTTCGTGTTCTCCGGCATCATCATTCTGGTTGCTGTTATGCTGGACTGCCTCAAGTACGTTCAGAAGAAATAATCTATACCGGCTGTACGGCAAAAATTCGGCTGTGTTTATAAAAAACAGGCTGAATTTCCGGCGCTCCGGTGCCTCCCGGCATAAACCGCAGCGTATCATCAGATAACACAAAAGCATGTGCATGACAAAACGAATCGAAAATTTTGGGTTTTCGAGGAGGGCGGGTGCACATGCTTTTATTTTTGACCCGCAAAATCTTTGCCGTATCCCCAAAACCGCTGCCTGTATGCAAGGCATTTGCCTTTACCCGGCGGTATGGTATAATTTGAGAAAGAAACCGGAAGGGAGGAGAGAGATGTGATCTATCTTTCGGAATTTTATTTTCCCAGCCAAAACAGCGAGGCTAACTACCTTGCCGAGTCGCCGCGGGCCAAAATGACCTGCTATGATTCTTTCTACCCCTTTGGCCTGTTTGCGGGCCGGGGCTTGAAAGCACTGGATCTGGCGGATGTGACCATTTTGTACGGCGGCAACGGCTCCGGCAAAACCACAGCGCTCAACGTGATGGCGGACGCTTTGCGCCTGCAGCGCGGGGCACAGTATAACCGCAGTGATTTCTTCCCGGATTATGTCTCCCTGTGCCAGTTCCACACCCTGCACGCCATCCCGGCGGGCAGCCTGATTTTGACCAGCGACGATGTGTTTGACTATATGTTGGATGTGCGCGCCATCAACGATAACATTGATACCCGCCGCGGCAGCCTGTTTGATGAATACACCGAGGCCCGCACCGCCAAATTCCAGATGCACAGCATGGAGGATTATGACCGGCTCAAGCAGGTCAGCGCGGCACGGCGCTATTCCAAATCTCAGGTGGCGCGCAAAACTTTGTCTCCCAACATCCGCACCCACTCCAACGGCGAAAGCGCCTTTTTGATGTTCCAGGAAAAACTGCGCGGGGATGCCCTTTATCTGTTGGATGAACCGGAAAACAGCCTTTCCGCCGCGCGGCAGATCGCTTTGGCGGATTTTTTGGCAGATTCGGCCCGGTTTTACGGCTGCCAGTTTGTGCTGGCCACCCATTCGCCGTTTTTGCTGGCAATCCCCGGTGCCCGCATTTATGATCTGGACAGTGACCCGGTACGCACCCGCCGCTGGACCGAGCTGGAAAGCGTGCGGGATACCTTTGAGTTTTTCCAACAGCACAAGGAGGAGTTTTGATGGCGGAACGCCGATTTTATCAAGGGGAGACCTTTGCCAATTATGGCCCCGGCGAGCTGCTGGAAAACGCCGAGTTCGAGGACTGTGTGTTTGACCACTGCCGCTGGCTGGGCACGCGGGTGCAGAACTGCCGCTTCAACGCCTGTACCTTTGACCACTGCAATTTTTCCGGCGTGGTGTTCAGCTTTACCACCATGAAAGATGCCTGGCTGCTGAACAGTGCGTTCCGCTCCATGGCGTGGGGAGGGCTGCAGGGCAAAAACGGGGTGTTCCAGCCGTTTGGCAAAATCAAAAACTGCGCGTTCCGCTACAATGATTTTTCCGGCATGGCACTGAACGGCTTTGACTGGACCGGGGCGGAACTGCAGCAATGCACCTTTGATGATACCCGCCTTGCCGGGGCCAGCTTTTACGGCGTGCGGCTGGGCGGAACCCGGTTCACCCGCTGCGATTTGCAAAAAGCCGACCTGCGCACCGCCGAAGAATACGCCATTGATTTGGAGACCAACAAGTTGAAAGGCGCAAGGTTCAGCTTTCCTGATGTGGTAAGGTTACTGGATGGAACGGGGATTGTGATCGAGTGAGGCGCTTAAAACGACCCAACGTAAGGTGCTTTGATGAAAAACCAAATAGGAAATTGGCTTCCCTCTGAGGGGCGGTTCCCTATGCAGCGCGTAGTAATGAAATTGTAAAAAGCGGGCCTGATATGCGGGACAATGCAAGCAGCGGCCCCTACAAATCAGGTTTTAGGGCCATCATGAATCTGCAATGTGCAATAAGGCAAATCTGCGGCAGAGGGAGCACCCATCTCCGGCTGGCCTCTGAAATGCTCTGTGAGGAACGGTCAGGACCGTTCCCCACGGGCCGTTCTCTTTAGGCAACACCGCATAATTCCCGCCTAGCGGCTTAAGCACCGCTCCGGCAGCTGCGGCACGGCATCTGCGTTGCCAAAATGCTCGATAATGTCGGGTTGCGGTACCCGCATCGTGCTTCGGGGGCAGAAGCCCCTCGCATTCTGCGACCGCTGCCCCTGCTTCGGTTCGCTGTTTCCGCCACTGGCGGCGCTCACCTTTGCAGCATCCAGTATTATCTGCGCTTTTGGCTTAGCAGCTGCCGTGCCTTGCTCGCCGTATCGGCACTTAGAATTGTGCGGTATTGCCTTTATAATGCACTACCACCATTTAACCTGCCTCTTACCCGTTGGAACGCCCATTGTGCGCCCGCTAACCTGACGGGATAACGATTTTTAGAAAATGATAAACCGGGTAAAAAACCCAAAAACTCGCCCTGAATTTTTACAATTCGAAAATGGGGAAAATGTTGTGGAATTTTTTGGCGTGTGGTATAATAAATGAAATTGCGGTTTATGGTTGATTTTTCGGCCCGGCCGCATTTGATTAAAAAAGCAACGCGCGGCCGAACAGGCTGCCGGGTGCAGCCGGAAAATCCCCGGGTACGCCCATTTATAAGGAGGAACGAACGGAATATGCAGAAGAAAAAAATCACCGCATTCCTGCTGGCGCTGGCAATGGTGTCCGCTATGGCACTGCCCGTTTTTGCACAGGAGCCGAACCCGCAGGCTGAAACCGCTGCAAGCATTGCAGTGCTGGAAACTGCTACCCCGGAAACCGCAGCCACCGAGGAACCGAAAGTTGACGCTGAACCGGCAGAGGACAACGTGAAAGAGGACGCCGCTACCTATGATGCACCGCCGGAGAACGGCTGGTATCAGGAATACCCCGGCGGCCCCTGGTATTGGTACGAAAACGGCGTGCGCCAGGGCACCACTGGCCGCGGCAAGGAAATCTATGACCCCAAGAGCGATGCCTGGTACTGGCTGGATGCTGTTCAGGGCGGCGCTATGACCACCAATAAGGATGTCTATCAGGACTCCAACGGCGGCAAGTGGGTGCGTTACGATGCCAACGGCCATATGGTCAAGGGCTGGAATACCAACGAGAAGGGTACTTACTACTTCGATCTCGTGACCGGTGCTATGGTAAAGGGGGTGTGTACGATAGACGGCATTCCCTGCGCATTTGATACCACCACAGGCATTGGCCTGGATAAGCAGTGGGTCAACATCAACGGCGACAAGTTCTGGTACGAAGGCGGCAAGCGCCAGGGCACCACTGGCCGCGGCAAGGAAATCTATGACCCCGCTTCCGATGCCTGGTACTGGCTGGATTCCGTCAATAACGGCGCAATGGCTGTCAGCAAGGATGTCTATCAGGACTCCAACGGCGGCAAGTGGGTCCGCTATGATGCCAACGGCCATATGATCAAGGGCTGGAATACCAACTCTCAGGGTACTTATTACTTTGACCTCATCACCGGCGCTATGGCAAAGGGCACCGTTGTGATCGACGGCATTACCTGCGTGTTTGATTACAACACCGGCATTCTGCAGTCCACCAACGTGGATGTGACCAAGTACCGCGAGATCAAGCGCACCAACTACTATGCTGACGGCAGCGTGATGAATACCCTGACCACCGATTACGATGCACAGGGCCGCCTGCTGAAAGAGCAGCGCCGCGATAAGTCCGGCAACCTGCAGGTTCAGGACGACTTCTATTATGAATACAACGGCATGCTGACCAAGCATACCCACCGCGAGTACGGCAACGACAACTACTCTTACGAGTATCGCTATGAGTATGATAAGAGCAACCGTTTTGCCAAGATCTCCGTTTACCGCTACAATGGCGGCTGGTACCTGTACAGCTACTGGACTGCCAAAGAGTGGGACAGCCTGGGCAGCGTTTCCAAGTTCTGGGAATACAACGGCCAGAACAAAGTTACCTGCATCGTCAACCTGACCAGCAGCGGCAGCCGTAACCGTTACACCAAGATGACCATTGTGAACAGCAGCAACCAGACCGTGCGTACTGACACCTGGAGCTATGACAGCAACGGCCACCTGGCCGGCTGGACCAACAGTGGCAACTCCAACGGCTATTCTAACGTGCTCAGACTCTCCAGCGATAACAATATTGGCGCTGGCAACCCGCTGTTCGACCGTCATTGCGGCAAATTTGTCACCGATGACAAGATCACCAGCGCTTCCATCAAGTTCCAGAACGATGAAGTTGTCGAGATCCGCCAGAACAACCAGCGCATCTCTTACACCAACCAGGAAAGTATGGGTATGAACAGCAGCAACAATCTGACCCGTACCTTTGCTACCTACACCGATGGCGGCAACTTCCGTTACCGCACCCTGGTTGAGTACTTCAAGTACAAGAACTGAGGCAACACCGCACAATTCCCACCTGACGGCTTAAGCACCGCTCCGGCGGCTGCGGCACGGCATCTGCGTTGCCAAAATGCTCGATAATACACAAAGTATTATCTGCGCTTTTGGCTTAGCATCTGCCGCACCTCGCTCGCCGTATCGGCACTTAGAATTATGCGGTATTGCCCTAAGCGTAACAGCTTAGCTTGATGTTGGCTTAACCCTAAAATCCACGGCCCCCGGCAGAGTATTTTACGCTCTGCCGGGGGCTTTTTGTGTATTGCCGCCCATTTGCGGGCATACTGAACAAAGAACCCCGATGACGAAAGGAGCACTGTATATGCCTGCAAAAATGAACCCCTTTGAGGTAAAAACCAAACCCGCCGACCGCTACTATATGGACTGGCAGAAACTTTACCCCCGCCCCTATGACAAAAACGAGGTGGACCCCTACACCCGGCTGCGTATTATTTTAATGAACGGCACCGAGTTCGAGGCCAACTGGTTCTCCCACCAGTTCCACCGCCACTGCACCAACAACGACCTGCGCCGGGAACTTGCCGTGCTGCGCCGCACCGAGCAGCAACAGCAAAAGCGCATTGCCTGCTTAAAGCCGATCGACGAAAGTATTCTGGAAACCACCATCGGGTACGAGCAGCTGGCCGTGGACCTGACGGCTATTCTGGCCCAGCGGGAGCCGGACGCCTATGTGGTGCAGGTGATGAACCTGGCTCTGCTGGAGGATTTTGACCACCTGTACCGCTATGCGGATCTGCTGGAACTGGAACGCGGCATCCACGCCGAGCGGCTGGTGGGCTGCTATACCGAGATCATGCCCGGCCGCCCCACCATTGCGGAGCACCGCCACCCGCGGGACAGCGTGCGCAAGCCCATCAGCGCGGCCACGGCGGCCCCCATCACCAAGCTGAACGCCGCCATTATCACCGCCGCCGAACAGCAGACGATGAACTATTATATGAACATCGGCACCTTTTATGACAGTGACCTTGGCCGCAGGCTGTACCAGGAGATCGGCATGATCGAAGAACAGCATGTGACCCAGTACGGCGCTCTGCTGGACCCCGGCATGACTTGGCTGGAAAACCTGCTGCTGCATGAATATACCGAGTGCTACCTTTATTGGTCCTGCGTGGAGGATGAAACCGACCTGCATATTAAAAAGATCTGGGAGCAGCATTTTGAGCAGGAGTGCAGCCACCTGCATGCCGCCGAAGCCCTGCTGAAACAGTACGAGGGCAAGGAAGCCTGCCAGATCATCCCGGATGGGACTTTCCCGGAACTGCTGCGCTTTGGCCCCCAGAAAGAATATCTGCGCAAGGTGCTCAAAACTACCATTTTGAACACCGCTGTGCAGGATGACCCCGCCATTCCGGTGGAGACCCTGACCAAAGATGCACCCTACTATGCTTACCAGGCTGCCGTCTGCCCGGACGCTGCCCGCGTGGCCAGCCACCAGGTGATTGAAGAGCACATTGGCACCAGCGGCAAGGACTACCGCTTTGAAGAAAAGCCCCATCCGGTTGAAGCCCTGCGCGACCGCACCCAGGATAATACCACGATTGCCCGAGGCAAAATCTGAACCACCCGAAGGGGCAGAGGATGGCAAACCGCCATCCTGTACATGAAAACAGGCTGTTTTTTGTAAAAAATGCCGGAGTGGATGGGAGGGCCTGCCCTCTTGAACTGCCGTGCCGGGGAACGTATAATAATAACATTGCTGTGTAAGTGCCGGCAGTGGTTACCGGGCGTTGAAAAGTGATGTTGCGCGGGGGTGATGGGAGCATGATGTACGCCCGCTGACCGCGCCCCAACAATGCTTTTTGACATGCGGCAACTACCTGCCGCTGCTTACAATGAGGGAGGATGTTGAGATTGAAACGTGAATCATTTGCTTCACGCATTGGCTTTTTGATGGTCAGCGCAGGCTGCGCCATCGGCATTGGCAATGTGTGGCGCTTCCCAACCGTAACGGGCCAGTATGGCGGCGGCGTATTTGTGCTGTTCTACCTGCTGTTCCTGGTTTTGATGGGAGCACCGGTGCTTACCATGGAGCTGGCTGTTGGCCGTGCGGGCCACGGCAGCGCGGGCACAGCCTACCGTGCGCTGGAACCCAAAGGCAGCAAGTGGCACCTGCACGGCTGGGCCTGCCTGATTGGCTGCTGCGTGCTGATGATGTATTACACCACCGTCAGCGGCTGGATGCTGGCCTATTTCTTCCGGTTTGTCAAGGGTACATTCACCGGCCTGGCCGCCGATGCCGTCAGCGGCGTGTACGCCGACCTGCTGGCCGACCCGTTCGAGCAGATCGTCTGGATGGCCATTACCGTGCTGCTGGGCTTTTTTGTCTGCAGCCGCGGTTTGCAGAACGGCATTGAACGCATTGGCAAATGGATGATGGGCGCGCTGTTTGTGCTGATCCTGGTTCTGGCTGTGCACAGCTTTGTGCTGCCCGGCGCGGGCGAGGGCCTGGCGTTCTACCTGCTGCCGGACTGGAACCGTGCCGCCGAAATGGGCATTGGCAATGTCATTGTGGCTGCCATGAACCAGGCGTTCTTTACCCTCAGCCTTGGCGTTGGCGCTATGGAAATCTTTGGCAGCTACATGAGCCGGGATTATACCCTGGCGGGCGAGTCTCTGCGCATCTGCGCGCTGGATACCTGCGTGGCCATCTGTTCCGGCCTGATCATCTTCCCGGCCTGCTTCTCTTACGGGGTCAGCCCGGATGCAGGCCCCAAGCTGATCTTTATCACCCTGCCCAATGTATTTGCCAATATGACGGGCGGCCGCCTGTGGGGTACACTGTTCTTTGTATTTATGACCTTTGCCAGCTTTTCTACCATCATTGCTGTGTTCCAGAACATTCTGGCCTGCCTGCAGGAAAGCTTTGGCTGGAGCCTGAAACGCGCCTGTGCCGTTGGAACGGTGTTCATCCTGCTGGCCAGCGTGCCCTGCATTCTGGGCTTTAACCTGTGGAGCGGTGTGCAGCCCATGGGTCCCGGCAGCACCGTGCTGGATGCTGAGGACTTTTTGGTCAGCAACCTGCTGCTGCCCATTGGCAGCTTGATCTACCTGCTGTTCTGCGTAACCAGGTGGGGCTGGGGCTTTGATAACTACTTAACCGAAGCCAATACCGGCAAGGGCCTGCGCCTGCCGCGGTGGTTCAAGCCGTATTTCAGCGTGGTGCTACCGCTGCTGATCGTGTTTATTCTGGTGCAGGGCCTGTAAAATAAAGCCGTACCGGAACCCGGCAAACCGCAAAAAAATATCTGCCTGCTGCAAACTGCCCAAAAGGCATGGCGTGGCGGGTGGTATTTTTTTGAGGGATTTTGTTAATAATGTGTCAAATACCCCTTGCGCAAACCGCAGATTCTGCGTATAATATAGGCAGGGCAAAAGGGGCTGTCTGCCCCCTGTGCCAAACAGTACCAAAGCACAAGGCTAATATAAATTACCGAGAGGAGTTTTTTACCATGGGTTTGGGCAAAAAGACGATTGATGACGAAAACTACGCTGGCAAGCGCGTGCTTGTCCGCTGCGATTTCAATGTCCCGATGAAGGACGGTGTGATCACCAACGACAACCGCATCAATGCGGCTCTGCCGACCATCAAAAAGCTGATCGCTGACGGCGCAAAGGTTATCCTGTGCAGCCATCTGGGCAAGCCGAAGAACGGCCCCGAAGCCAAGTTCAGCCTGGCTCCCGTTGCTGTTCGCCTGAGCGAAAAGCTGGGCCAGCCGGTTACCTTTGCTGATGACGACAGCGTTGTTGGCAACCAGGCCAAGGCTGCTGTTGCCACCATGGGCAACGGCGATGTTGTTCTGCTCCAGAACACCCGTTTCCGCAAGGAAGAAACCAAGAATATCGATACCTTCAGCGAAGAGCTGGCCAGCCTGGCTGACGCTTACGTTGACGATGCTTTCGGCTCCTGCCACCGTGCACACTGCTCCACCGCAGGTGTGACCAACTATGTTAAGGATACCGCTGTTGGCTACCTGATGGAAAAGGAAATCAAGTACCTGGGCAACGCCGTCAACAACCCGGAGCGCCCCTTCACCGCTATTCTGGGCGGCGCTAAGGTTGCTGATAAGCTGAACGTTATCTCCAACCTGCTGGAAAAGGTCGATACCCTGATCATCGGCGGCGGCATGGCCTACACCTTCCTGAAGGCACAGGGCTATGAGATCGGCAAGAGCCTGGTTGACGATTCCAAGATCGACTACTGCAAGGAAATGATGGCTAAGGCACAGGAAAAGGGCGTTAAGCTGCTGCTGCCCGTTGACGCTGCCTGCGTTGCTGACTTCCCCGATCCCATCGATGCACCTGTCGAAGTTAAGGTCGTTCCCGTTACCGCTATCCCGGCTGACATGGAAGGCTGCGATATCGGCCCCGAGAGCATGAAGCTGTTTGCTGATGCCGTCAAAGCTTCTAAGACCGTTGTCTGGAACGGCCCCATGGGCGTGTTCGAAAACCCGACCCTGGCAGCCGGCACCCTGGCTGTTGCCAAGGCTATGGCTGAAAGCGGCGCTACCACTGTGATCGGCGGCGGCGATTCTGCAGCTGCTGTGCAGCAGATGGGCCTGGGCGACAAGATGACCCACATCTCCACCGGCGGCGGTGCTTCCCTGGAATACCTGGAAGGCAAAGAGCTGCCCGGCATTGCCGTTATCCAGAACGCATAATTAAAAAACCGCAGGAGCGCGGCGGCTTAGCCGCTGCGCTCTTTTTGTTATGTAGCCCGCATGGTAGACAACAAAGAAAATCCACGCAAGCAAATAAGTAGTTAATAAGAAGGAGTTTTTATCATGGATAAACAGAACCGTAAGGCAATTATTGCCGGTAACTGGAAAATGAACAAGACTGCTACCGAGGCTGCTGAGCTGATTGACGCCCTGATCCCCGCTGTTAAGGATGCAGGCTGCGAAGTTGTGATCTGCGTGCCGTTCACCGACCTGGTGACCGCCGTTGCCAAAACCAAGGGCACCAACATCCATGTTGGCGCTGAGAACGTTCACTTTGAAAAATCCGGCGCTTTTACCGGCGAGATCAGCGCTGACATGCTGACCGACCTGGGCGTTGAGTACGTTGTGGTTGGCCACAGCGAGCGCCGCCAGTATTTTGCTGAAACCGATGAAACCGTCAACAAGCGCGCCAAGGCTGCACTGGCCGGCGGCCTGAAGCCCATCATCTGCGTGGGCGAAAGCCTGACCCAGCGCGAACAGGGCGTGACCGAAGAGCTGATCCGCATGCAGGTCAAGATCGCTCTGAACGGCGTGACCGCTGACGAGCTGAAGAACGTTGTTATCGCTTACGAGCCCATCTGGGCCATCGGCACCGGCAAGACCGCTACCGCTGACCAGGCTGAGGAAGTCTGCGCAGCCATCCGCAAGGTGGTTGGCGAGCTGTACGGCGCTGACGCCGCCAAGGCACTGACCGTTCAGTACGGCGGCAGCATGAACCCCAAAAACGCAGAGGAACTGCTCTCCAAGCCCGATGTTGACGGCGGCCTGATCGGCGGCGCATCCCTGAAAGCAGACCAGTTTGCTGTTATCGTGGAAGCTGCTACCAAAGGCTGAGAATGAATGAGCAATTAGGAATGAGGAATTAGGAATTGGCTGAACCGGAAAGGCTTGAGCCGATGGAACCACCTTTCAGTCTGCTGCGCAGACAGCTTCCCTCAAGGGAAGCCAAGTGTGGCACCAAAATGGGATCTATTATTCTGTGCGCCCCTACGGTGGGATGCGTAACGAGCCTTTGTCCACCACAAACTCCTAACTCCTCCCTCCTAACTTCTAACTAAAACTAAGGGAGAACCAATCAATGGCAAAGAAACCTGTAATGCTCTGCATCATGGACGGCTTCGGCTGGACCCCGGACGAAACCTATGGCAACGCCGTTGTTGCTGCCAACAAGCCGCATCTGGATGCACTGATGAAAAATTACCCTATGACCACCATCGACGCATCTGGCATGGCTGTCGGCCTGCCAGATGGCCAGATGGGCAACTCTGAAGTTGGCCATACCAACATGGGTGCTGGCCGCATCGTGTACCAGCAGCTCACCCTGATCACCAAGTCCATCAAGGACGGCGAAATGTTCAAGAACCCCGTGCTGGTCAAGAACATGAAAGCTGCCATTGATGCCGGCAAGGCCATCCACCTGATGGGCCTGGTTGGTACCGGCGGCGTTCACAGCCATGCCGATCACTGGTTCGGCGTGCTGGAAATGGCCAAGCATATGGGCGCAACCAAGGTTTATCTGCACTGCATCATGGACGGCCGTGATACCGACCCCCATTCCGGTAAGGGATTCCTGGCTGACCTGCAGGCCAAGCTGGACGAGCTGGGTATTGGCACCATCGCCAGTGTCAGCGGCCGTTACTATGCTATGGACCGTGACAACAACTGGGACCGTGAAGAAAAGGCTTATGCCGCTTTTGTTTACGGCGAGGGCAACCATGCCGCCAATGCACAGGAGGCCATTGAGGCTTCTTATGCGGACGGCAAGACGGATGAATTCGTGATCCCCGCCGTTACCTGTGAGGGTGGCCGCGTGGAGGATGGCGATACCATCATCTTCATGAACTTCCGCCCCGACCGTGCCCGCCAGATGACCCGCATTTTCTGCGATGATGCCTTTACCGGCTTTGAGCGCCGCGGCGGCCGCAAGCAGGTTCACTATGTCTGCATGGCCGAGTATGATGCTACCATGCCCAACTGCGAAGTTGCCTACCCGCCGGTTGAGCTGAGCAACGTTCTGGGCGAGTATCTTTCCAAGAACGGTAAGACCCAGCTGCGCATTGCCGAGACCGAGAAGTACGCCCATGTGACCTTCTTCTTCAACGGCGGTGTGGAAGCCCCCTATGAGGGCGAGGACCGCAAGGTGATCCCCAGCCCGAAGGATGTGCCCACCTATGACCTGAAACCCCAGATGAGCGCCCCGGAGGTTGCTGACGAGTGCAAGGCCCGCATTGAGAGCGGCAAGTACGATGTGATCATCCTGAACTTTGCCAACTGCGATATGGTCGGCCATACCGGCGTGTTTGATTCCGCTGTCAAGGCTGTGGAAGCTGTTGACGCCGCTGTGAACGAGGTTGTGACCGCTGTGCTGAACGCCGGTGGCTGCGTGTTCCTGACCGCTGACCACGGCAACGCCGAAAAGATGAAGAACCCGGACGGCACCCCGTTTACCGCCCACACCACCAACCCGGTGCCGTTTGTGGCCATCGGCTGCGGCGATGTGAAGCTGCGCGAGGGCGGCTGCCTGGCAGATATTGCCCCCACCATGCTGCCTTATATCGGCCTGCCGGTACCCTCGGAGATGACCGGTAAGAGCTTGATCGTTGACTAAGCACTCAAATAAAGTTAAAGAGGCCCAGAACTGTCGAAAAGACAGTTTTTGGGCCTCTTTTTTGTGCAAAATGGAAATAATGAAGAAAAAATTTAATATTAACATATGATAATGAAATGCGGAAGTCATATGTGTTATAATACCAAATATGTTGGCTATGAACAAAAACGAAGAAAACAGGAGCGCATATTATTTATGAGGGGAGGGTAACACTGCCAGCAAGCTGCGGGCTGGCTGTGTGCCCCGGATGCGAAGAGAGAAAAAAAGATATGCCTGAAGGGGAGAAACACACATGGAGAAAGCACTGAATGTTGATATCCGGCAGTTCTACCGGGAAGATCTTGGGGTCCATTCCGAAGAACTGTTGGATAAGCTGGAGGCGGTATCCCAGGCGGTAACGCTGCAAAAAGGGGAGATCCTGAATAAAAAAGGGGAACGCCAGACCATGCTGCCGTTTTTGATCGAAGGCATGATGCGCTGTGTTACCTTGAATAGTGAGGGCAAAGAGAAAACCGTGGGCTTTACCATGAACCGCGGCGATGTGGTGCTTTCCAACATGGACCTGACCGGCTGCCATATCAGCACGGACCAGGCAATGGTTCCATCAACCCTGATTTTGCTGCCCATTGATTATGTGTTGCAGAACATGAAAGATGAGCCGGAGGTGATCCGCGTCTATCAGGAGCAGATCGTCAAGTGGGGCATGATCTATCAGTCCCGCGCCGTGAGCCTGAGCCAGGGGGACGCGACCGAGCGGTTCGAATGGTTCTGCAAGGAGTATCCCGGCATGATAGATATGGTCAATAACCGCTATATTGCATCGTTTTTGGGCATTACCCCGGTCACTCTCAGCCGCCTGCGCCACGGCGTTGCCACAAAAGTGGGCCGCGAAAAGCGGACAGACGAAGAATAAAGAAATAATAATCCTGATATGCAGCAGCGCCCGCACCGGACTGTAAGGATCCGGTACGGGCGCTGATTTTTCTTTATGTGGTTTTGCCTGTGTATATCACTGGATCAGTACGCCGGTGGTTTCATCAAAGTGGTAGGTTTGACCATCAATGGTGCTCCAGCCCTTGTACATGGCACCGGTGTTCAGGTCGTAATACCAGCGCTTGCCATCCTGGGCGTACCAGCCTTTGATCATAGCGCCGTTGGCGTCATACCGCACCCACTTGCCGCCGTTGGAATCCTGGTATACTTCCTTGCTTACGGCTTTGGCACCCTGCTGCACGCTGTCCAGCCAGTACCAGGCACCGCTGGCGGGGTCATAGATCTCTTTGCCGCGGTAGTTGGCGTTGCTGGGCTGCCAGCCCTGGCGTACCCAGTTTTCGTACCAGTAGCTCTTGCCATCAATCGTGTACCAGAAGTTGCCCGGCGTGCCGCTGGTCATTTTGCCGTAAACGGGGTCGAAGTAGTACAGCTGGTTGTTTACCGCAACGGAACCATACTGCATAATACCGGTCTTGGGGTCATAGTACACCTTGCGGCCATCCGGCAGGGTCCAGGGGCCTTTGATCATGGCACCGGTGACCGGCTCAAAATAGTACCACTTGCCGTTCTGGCAGTCCTCACCTTTTACCATGTGGCCGTTGGCATCATAGCGCACCCATTTGCCGCCGTTGGATTCCTGATAAACGTCTTTATTCACAGCCTTGGCACCGCCCTGGTTGGCATCCAGCCAGTACCAGGCGTTGCTGCCGGAATCGTAAATTTCCTTGCCGCGGCCTGTGGTGCCCTGCTTTACGCCGTTCTCATACCAGTAATCGCGGCCGCTCTCACTGCGCCAGCCGGTGTAGTTGTTGTTATTGCCGGGATACTCGCCAAACCAGTAATTCAGGTCAACATTTGGCATTCACACCGGGAACCGTACCTTTGTTGCTGTACTGCCACATGTTGCAGCTGCTGCCGTCATAGCTTACGCCGGAACGGTAGTCGGCCATCCACTTGTACCATCCGGAATTGCTGAACCGAGAGTCCGTCAGGTAATTCTGGAAGAAATAATAGTAAGAGTAAATGCCCACGCGGTAGCCGGCGTTGGAAACCATGTTGCACCAGGTCTGGGCAATATCGCCGTAAGTAGAGTTGCTGGCGATGGGGTTGCCGTCACGGGTGTGTTCAATGTCCAGGAATACCGGCAGGGTGGGGTTGTGCCCGCTCAAAAGGCTCAGGGTATGGCGGGCCTCACTGGCGGCCATATCGGTATTTTCAGCGTAAGAGTAAAGGTACACGCCATAGGGGATGCCAAGCCGTTCACACTCGCTTACGTTGCGGTACCACTGGGCGTCATCCTGTTTGTTTTCGCCCACGCCGTCGTATTCGCTGCCAATGCCGCAGCGAATCATGACAAAATCAATGCCGGAATTTTTAACGGCGTCCCAGTCAACGGTGCCCTGATGGTAGCTGACATCAAAGCCGTTATAAGTAACGCTGCAGGTGGCAATGCCGTTGGAACTGTAGGTGGCAGCGTCCTGTTGGACAATATCCTCCCACTCGATGGCGGGCACGGAATCATCATAGATCGGCACGCCATCTTTGTAGCGGAAGCTGTTTTCCAGCCCGTTTGCCACATCATACGGTACGCCGGAATCTTCCTGTGCGGTTTCCGGCGTGCTGGTTTCGGCCGCCGCAGGCAGCGCCGCAAACAGCCCTGCTGCCATAACAGCTGCCGCAGCCAGGCTGGCTGTGCGCAGTTTTAGGGTCCCTTTCAAAATTTATTCCTCCTTCAAAGTGAACATCATTAACTATCATCATACCACAACCGCATAGCCTTGGGAATGGTTACATATGTAAAATTTGAAAGCAATACCGAATAATTCTGCGTGTCGATGCCCCCATCGACGCTTGAATCTGCAGGGCAGGGAAGGTTCGGTGCAGCCCAAAAGAAAAACGTGCATTCTGACGTGTCTTGTGCTGCGCGCTACTTGCCAATGCAGGCAAAATCGGGTATGATAACAATAAGTAAAATATTCTGCCGGACACCCGGCAGATTGGGTAAGAAACAGCAAAGGAGAACCTGTTATGCGTTATTGCAAAAAATGTACCATGCCGGACACCCGCCCCGGTATCACCTTTGACTCTGAGGGCGTTTGCAGCGCCTGCCGCCATTACGAAAACCGCAAAAATGTGGACTGGGACGCCCGCTTTAAGGAGTTTGAAGCCTACTGCAACAAGTACCGCGGCATGAACGGCCCCGGCGGTTATGACTGCGCTGTTGCTGTTTCCGGCGGCAAGGACAGCCACTTCCAGGTTTGGATGCTGAAAGAAGTCATGCACATGAACCCCATCCTGTTCAGCGTGGAGGATAACTTCCCCATGACGCAGGCCGGCATCCATAACCTGAAAAACATCAGCGAGGAATTCGGCTGCACCATCATCAGCTGCAAGCCCAACATCCGCGCCCAGAAAGTGCTGATGCGCAAGTTCTTTGAAAAATACGGCAAGCCCACCTGGTATGTGGACCGCCTGATCTATACCTTCCCGCTGCACATGGCAGCCAAGTTCAACACCCCCATGCTGTGCTATGGTGAGAACGTCAGCTTTGAATACGGCGGCTGCTCCGATAAGGAGACGTATTCCGCCATGGATCAGATCGAAAATGGCGTGGCGGTCGGCTTCCCGATGGAAGAGCTGGTGGGCGACGGCGTGACCGAAAACGACCTGTCCCTGACGCTGGCTCCCTCTGCCGAAGAGCGCGCGAAGCTGGACCCGTTCTATATGAGCTACTTTGTGCCCTGGAACAGCTACAAGAACTACCAGATCGCCAAGGAGCACGGCTTCCATGACCTGACCCATGAATGGGACCGCACCCACCATGCCGAAAACTTTGACCAGATCGATTCCCGCGCCTACCTGGTGCACTCCTGGCTCAAGTACCCCAAGTTCGGCCATGCCGCTGCAACCGACTATACCGCCCGCTATATCCGCTATGGCATGATGACCCGCGAGGAAGCCATTCCCATCATCAAGGCCCGCGATGGTAAGCTGGACCCGCTGTGCGTGCGTGATTTCTGCGATTTCTGCGGCTACACCGAGAGCGAGTTCTGGAAGATCATGGACAAGTTCTATAACCGTGACTTGTTTGAAAAGAACGACTGCGGCGAGTGGGTGCTGAAACACCCCATCTGGGAGGAAAACAAATAATGGTACGTCATGTTATTTTGTGGAAACTGAAAGAGATGCCCGCCGCTGAACAGGAAACTGTCAAGGCGGATATCAAAGCCGGGCTGGAAGGTCTGGCCGGGCAGATCCCCGGTTTGACGGAGATCCATGTTTACACCAAGGCCCTGCCCAGCTCCGCCAATGCGGACCTGATGCTGGATACCACCTTTGTGGATGAAGCCGCCCTGAAAGGCTATGCCGTTCACCCGGCCCATGTGGCTGTGGCTGATGGCAAAGTGCGCCCCTATACCGCCGTGCGCACCTGCCTGGATTTTGAAGTATAACAGGGTAAGCTATTAAGCTGAAAAAGGATCAATCAATGATGCAGAATACAGAACATACCGCCGCGCCGTTGCTGGTGCGCGGGGGCCGGGTTCATGACGCCGTTCACCCGGAACCACAGCAGATCGATCTGCTGCTGGAAAACGGCCGCATTGTTGCCATGGGGCATGAACTGAACGTGCCCGCCGATATCGCCGTGCTGGATGCTGCCGGGCTGGATATTTTCCCCGGTTTTGTGGATGCGCACACCCATATCGGCCTGGATGGTTATGGCATCGGGTACGAAGGCTGCGACTACAACGAGATGAATGACATCTGGACCCCGCAGCTGCGCGCCATTGACGGCATCAACCCTCGCGATCCCTCCTTTGCCCATGCACGGGAAGCAGGCATTACCTGCGTGTGCACCGGGCCGGGCAGCGCTAATGTGCTGGGCGGTACCTTTACCGCCATCAAGACGGTGGGCGAGCGTGTGGACAACATGATCGTCAAGGAAGCCGTTGCCATGAAATGCGCCTTTGGCGAAAACCCCAAGCGCTGCTATAAGGATAAGTGCGATTCTACCCGTATGTCCACCGCTGCGTTCCTGCGCGGGGCGCTGGCTTCCGCCAGGGATTACGGTGCCCACAAGGCTGCCGCCAACGGCGATGTGACCAAAATGCCCGCTTATAACCAGAAGCTGGAAGCTCTGCTGCCGGTGCTGGACCACACCATTCCCCTGAAAGCCCATGCACACCAGGCCAACGATATCTTTACCGCCATCCGCATTGCCAAAGAGTTCGATGTGGGCCTGACGCTGGAACATGTGACCGAAGGCCACCTGATCGTGGACGAACTGGCCAAGGAAAGCAATATCCCCATGGCCGTCGGCCCCAGCCTGACCTTTGCCAGCAAGTTTGAACTGCAGAACAAATCCTGGGAAACGCCGGGCGTTTTGGCAAAAGCGGGCTGCCATGTTTCCATCATCACCGATAACTCGGTCATTCCGCAGCAGTACCTGCCGCTGTGCGCCGGTATGGCGGTCAAAGCCGGCATGGATCCGTTTGCCGCGCTGCAGGCCATCACCATCAACCCGGCCAAGCACATCGGCATTGCTGACCGTGTTGGCTCCATCGAGGTCGGCAAGGATGCAGACCTGGTGCTGACCGATGGCTGCCCGTTTGAGGTTATGACCAACGTGAAAGCCGTTCTGATCAACGGCGCAGTGGTCAGCCAGAAATAAAAAGCACTGCACCGATGTAAAAAATAGGCTGGCATCTTGCAAACAGCAGGGTGCTGTGCTATAATATCCACAGAACAGCAAAGGCGCTGTCCGATAGCATTGCTATACGGACAGCGCCTTTTTTGGTTCAATAGGAATTACCACGGATGGAATGAGAGTGAGAAATATGGAAAAGAATCCTCGTTATGTCGAAATCGATTACGCCAAATACGCGCCCGATATCCCGGAGGATCAGCTGGAAGCTTATTACGGCCTGCCCAAACATGTACAGTTCTGTAATGAATGCGTGATGAGCAACCAGAAGCCGAACTCCTGCTATGAATTTGAACATACGATCAAGTCCATTAAAAAGACGATGGTCATTCAGGACGACGGCACCTGCGATGCCTGCCATGCCTGCCACAATAAGGCTAACGGCCATATCGACTGGGCCCTGCGCGAAAAAGAGCTGCGTGAGCTGTGCGATGAATACCGCAAAAATGACGGCAGCTATGACTGCCTGGTGCCCGGCTCCGGCGGCAAGGACAGCTTTTATGCTGCTCACATCCTGAAATACAAATACGGCATGCACCCCCTGACGGTGACTTGGGCACCGCATATCTACACCCCCTGGGGCTGGGATAACATGCAGGCCTGGATCCACGCCGGGTTTGATAACTACCTGTGTACCCCCAACGGCATGACACACCGTCTGCTGACCCGTTTGGCGACCGAGAACCTGTTCCACCCGTTCCAGCCGTTCATTTTGGGCCAAAAGCAGCTGGCCCCCAAGATGGCCGCCAAGTTCGGCATTCCCCTGGTGTTCTATGGCGAGAACGAGGCCGAGTTTGGCAACCCCATTGCGGATAACAACTCTGCCCTGCGTGACGAGCACTTTTTTGCCGTCAATGATTACGACCATATCTACCTGGGCGGTGTCAGCCTGCGCCAGCTGGAAGAGGATTATAAGGTGGATAAAGCCGACTTGGCCATCTACCTGCCGTCCGAAACTTCCAACCTGGAGAAAAACCATGTTCAGGTGCGCTACCTTGGCTATTACGAAAAATGGCATCCGCAGGGCGCCTACTATTACAGTGTAGAACACGGCGGCTTCCGCCCCGCACCGGAGCGCACCCAGGGCACCTATTCCAAGTATAACTCCATCGATGATAAGATCGACGACTTCTTCTATTACACCACCTACATCAAGTACGGCATCGGCCGCACCACCTATGACGCTGCACAGGAGATCCGCAACGAGGAAATCACCCTGGAAGAGGGCAAGGCGCTGTGCAAAAAGTTTGACGGCGAGTATCCCGACCGCTTTGAAAAAGAGATCTTCCAGTATCTGTCCCTGGACCGCCAGCACTTCCCGTGGGCCAGCCAGCTGTTTGAACAGCCCAAAATGGACCGCGAATACTTTATGCACCTGGCCGACCGTTTCCGCAGTCCCCACCTTTGGAAATGGGAGAACAACATGTGGAAACTGCGTCACACCCCCTACGAGGGCGACAGCGAAGTGCTTTGGGGCGACCCGAAGGGCACCCACCACGAAATATAAGGCCAAGAGGCAATACCGCATAATTCTAAGTGCCGATACGGCGAGCGAGGTGCGGCAGATGCCAAGCCAAAAGCGCAGATAATACTGGATGTCTTATCGAGCATTTTGGCAACGCAGATGCCGTGCCGCAGCTGCCGGAGCGGTGCTTAAGCCGCAAGGCGGGAATTGTGCGGTGTTGCCCAAGAGCTCTGGAACTGAGGAATTTTTTATGGCTAAGAAAAAAATCCGCCTGATTGCACGGCTGGATGTCAAGGATACCAACCTCGTCAAAGGCATCCAGTTGGAGGGCCTGCGCAAGCTGGGGGGATCCCAACCTGTTTGCACGGGAATATTATGAGCAGGGCATTGACGAGCTGCTGTACATTGATATTGTGGCCAGCCTGTATAACCGTAACAACCTTTCGGATATTGTGCGCAAAACCGTGGATGATGTGTATATCCCGGTCTGCGTGGGCGGCGGTCTGCGCAGCGTCGAGGATGTGCGCCACATTCTTTCCATGGGGGCGGATAAGGTTGCCATCAACACGGCGGCCATCAAACGCCCGGAGCTGATCACCGAGGTTGCCAACGCCTTTGGCAGCCAGTGCATGGTGCTTTCCATCCAGGCCAAGCGCAACCGCACCTGGCCCGGCAAGTGGGAAGCTTATTATGACAACGGCCGCGCCCATTCTGGTTATGATGTAGTGGAATGGGCCAAACGCGGCGTGGCGCTTGGGGCAGGGGAGATCCTGCTGATGAGCGTGGACAACGAGGGCCTGCAGCGCGGCATGGACCTGGAACTGATCGAGGCTGTGACCAAGGCGGTCAATGTGCCGGTCATCTGCGGCGGCGGTGTTGGCTGCGGGGATGACATTGTGGACGGTGCCAAAGCCGGTGCCGATGCTGTGGCCTGCGCCGCAGTGCTGCACTATAAAAAAGAAACCGTGCAGGAACTGAAAGATGAAATCCGCGCAGGCGGGGTGGAGGTGCGCCGGGTATGAAAGTAACAGTGATCGATTACGGTCTATCCAACCTGCTCAGCGTGCAGCATGCGTTCGCCCATTTTGGGGCAGAAGTACAGGTGACCAGCAGCCCGGCAGATGTTCTGGCAGCCGATGCCCTGGTGCTGCCCGGCGTGGGCGCTTTCCAGGACGGTATGCAGGGGCTGGAACAGCTGGGGCTGATCGAGCCCATCAAGCAAAAGACGGCCCAGGGTACCCTGTTGCTGGGTATCTGCCTTGGGATGCAGATGCTGTTTGACGAATCCGAAGAATTCGGCCTGCACAAGGGCCTTGGCCTGATTCCCGGCCGCGTGGTGCGCATCCCGGATGTGGACGCGGACGGCAGCCCCCAGCGGGTGCCGCACATCAGCTGGAACCCACTGTACCCGGCGGGCGGCCGCATGGATTTTTCCGGTACCGCCTTGCAGAATGTGCAGCCGGGACAGGAATGCTATTTTATCCACTCTTATGAAGCAAAGCCCGCAGCGGAGGAATACCGCCTGGCCGATACCGTGTATGGCGGCCGCAAGGTGTGCGCCGCTGCCCAAAAGGGCTGCGTGATCGGCACCCAGTTCCACCCGGAAAAATCCGGCCCGGTGGGGCTTGGCATCATCAAAGCCTACCTGGACCTGTGCGCCCGGGCAGAATAACAGGGAAATAAAACGGATTTTCAAACGTAAGATAATCCAATGCCAGGGAACGTTCTGCGCGAACGTTCCCCTTTTTGTTGTTGGTTTTGCTAAACTGATGGGTAAATTTTGGGCGGAGTTGTACAATTTGGTGTAAATTTGCCTGCAAAAATGGCACCAAAAGTCCATAAAAGTCCGAAAAATGGTCATTTATCTATTCCCAAGGACAAAAGTTTGGTGTATAATAACACCTGTAGCTTGGTTAATTAAATGACAATCTTTCTGGAGAGGTGTCTGTGCATGAAAAAGCTGATATTGGTCACAAGCCCGCCGGCCTGCGGAAAAACCTTTATTTCCAAGCAGCTGGCAAAAGCGCTGAACCACGTTGTCTATCTGGATAAGGATACCTTGATCCCTTTGTCCAAGCAAATCTTTGCGGTGGCGCACCAGCCGTATGACCGCAGCAGCATCTTTTTTGAAAAATATATCCGTGACCTGGAATATCGTGTGGTTCTGGACCTTGCTATGGAAGCGCTGGAGTACGATGATATTGTGCTGATTAACGCCCCCTTTACGCAGGAGATCCGTGACCTTGACTATATTACCACCCTGCGTGCCGAGCTGAAAAAGAAGCAGGCGGAGCTGGTTGTGATTTGGGTAGATACTAACCCCGAAGTGTGCCACCAGCGCATGATCGACCGCGCCAGCGACCGTGACATGTGGAAGCTGAACCACTGGGACGAATATATCCTGGGTGTCAACTTTAACCCGCCGCTCAGCTTAAAGCTGGAAAACCAGCCCGATTCGCTGCTGATCTTCCACAATTCTTCCGATGAAGAGTTTGAAGAGAGCATGAAAACCATTGTTGCCCAGTTGGAAGCCGCTGTGGCCAACCGTGTGGAGATCCCGCGCACCCGGTATTGATACTGTCTGTTTTTTTATTCCCATTGTGCCGCTTTGGCATGATGGGATTTTTTATTTGCTGTCTGAAATTGCTTTAATTGCTTTTACCGCCGGGGTATGGTATAATCTATTCTGTATCAATCTGCAAAGCAGGGCGCTGCTTTGCGGCAAAAATCAACAGCAAAAGGGGCAGGGCATATGGCAAAGGATCTTCTGGTCGGTTCCACCGGTTTTGTGGGGGGCAACCTGGCGGCAAAACATGCGTTTGCCGCGGTATGCCATTCCACCGATATTGCTGCGCAGTTCGGTGCCAAGCCAGATCTGTGCGTGTACGCCGGGGTGCCCGCCGCCATGTTTTTGGCGAATGCAGACCCGGATGCCGACCTTGCCGTGATGGCCGCCGCGCGGGAAAACCTGCGCCAGATCGCCCCCAAACAGCTGGTGCTGATCTCCTCCATCGCTGTCTATGCCGACAGCAGGGGAAAGGACGAGCAGAGCCCCATGACACCGGACGGCCTGCCCGCCTATGGCCGCAACCGCCTGCAGCTGGAACGATGGGTGCGGGAGGATTACCCCAATGCGCTGATTGTGCGGCTGCCTGCCCTATACGGCATTGGGCTGAAAAAGAACTTTTTGTTTGACCTGCACACCATCACCCCGGCTATGCTCAAGCCGGAAAAATATACCGAACTTGCACAAAAATCCCCCCTGGTACGGGATGGCTATACCCTGGCAGATAACGGCTTTTATAAGCTCAACGGTGCGGTGGATGCCGCGGCCCTGCGGGAATTTTTTGCGGGCAATGATTTTAACGCCCTTGCCTTCACGGATTCCCGCAGCCGTTACCAGTTCTATCACCTGGCCCGCCTGTGGCAGGATGTGCAGACCGCGCTGCAAAACGGCCTGACCACCCTCAACCTGACCACCCCGCCCGTTACGGCGGCGGAGGTTTACACCACAGTGACCGGCAAAGCCGACTGGCAGAACGAGCTGCCCAAGCCCCCGTTTGATTATGACCTGCGCAGCCGGCATGCTGCGCTGCTGGGCGGGGCGGACGGATACCTGTGTACAAAACAGCAGGAGCTGGATGAGATCTGCGCCTTTATGCGCGCATGGAGGAACTGAGGATGTCCGAACTGAAACTTGCAATTTCCAATATTGCGTGGGATAAAGCGGATGACGAAGCTGTTTACGCTGCCATGCAGCAGAACGGCTTTACCGGGCTGGAAATTGCCCCCACCCGTATTTTCCCGGAATATCCGTATGAAAACCTGACCGGAGCCGCTCTGTTCGGCGGCTACCTGCTCAACCGCTGGGGGGTTCCATGTACCCAGCATGCAAAGCATCTGGTACGGCCAGACCGGCAATATTTGACCCCGTGCAAGCCGAAAAATTGCTGGATTATACCGCCGAGGCGTTCCAGTTTGCCCACACCATCAACTGCCCCAGTCTGGTGTTCGGCTGCCCCAAAAACCGCCGCCTGGACCCGCCGCACACCGCGGCGGAGGGCGATGCCTTTTTTGCCAAGGCCGGTGCGCTGGCGTCCCACTATGATGTGGTGCTTGCCATTGAGGCCAACCCCCCGGTATACACCAACTACCTGAACAATACAGCCGATGCTTTTGCCATGGTCAAACGGCTGCAAAGCCCCGGCCTTGCGGTTAATCTGGACCTTTCCACCATGATCTCCAACGGCGAGCGCCTGCGGGATTTTGTGGATGATATCAAATACGTCAGCCATGTTCATATCAGCGAGCCGGGGCTGGAACCCATTGTTCCGCGCCAGGAACACAAAGAACTTGCCATGCTGCTGAAAGCCGTTGGCTACAGCGGCGATGTTTCCATTGAGATGAAGCGGACGGATGTGGAAACCGTCCGCAAGACCCTTGCCTATATTGCGGAGGTGTTTGCATGAGCCTGCAGCCAGTGCCGATCCAGAATGTTCCCGGCGTGCCGGATTATACCTGCACCGCCTTTTTGCCCAAAAGCAGCGATTACTGCCTGCTGATCCCCGTCATCAATGAGGGCTCCCGCATTTTGACCGAGTTGGGCCGCGCCCAGAAAGCCGGGGTGGACCGTTTGGTGGATATTGTCATCTGCGACGGCGGCTCCACCGATGGCAGCATGAACCCCGATACGCTGGAGCTGTACGGGGTGAACACCCTGCTGGTCAAAACCGGCCCCGGCAAACAGGGTGCCCAGCTGCGCATGGGCCTGCATTTTGCCCTGACCTTTGGCTATAAGGGCGTGCTGACCATTGACGGCAACAATAAGGATTCCATCGAGGATGTTCCGGAATTTGTTGCCAAGCTGAAAGAAGGCTATGACCTTGTGCAGGGCAGCCGGTTTATCCCCGGCGGTCATGCCATCAATACGCCCAAAACGCGCTATGCGGCGGTACGGCTGATCCATGCGCCAATCATCAGCGCGGCAGCCCACCAGTGGTTTACCGATACCACCAACGCTTACCGCGCCTACAGCCGCGAATACCTGACCCACCCCGATGTGCAGCCGCTGCGGGATGTGTTTATGGGGTACGAGCTGCTGGCCTACCTCAGCATTCGTGCCACTCAGCTGGGTCTGCGCGCCTGCGAGGTCCCCGTGACCCGCGCATACCCGGCATCCGGCAAAACGCCGACCAAGATCAGCGGCTTTAAGGGCAACAGCAATCTGCTGCAGGTGCTGTTTGCCGCCGCAACGGGCAAGTATAACCCGTAATCGGGCAGGGGTGCCCGGCATAGTAATAGATTATCGGAGGTCCTGTGCATGACAGTGGATAAAATCATTATTGGTGCTGGCCTGTATGGCCTGTACGCAGCCCAAAAGTGCGGCGCGGCAGGCCAGCGGGTACTGGTGCTGGAGCGGGACCCCGCCCCGTTCATGCGCGCGACCTATATCAATCAGGCCCGCGTACACATGGGCTACCATTACCCGCGCAGCTACTCCACGGCCATCAAGAGCGCACATTACTTCCAGCGTTTCTGCCGGGATTATGATTTCTGCCTGCACACAAGCTTTGACCAGATCTATGCCACCAGCGCACATTTCAGCTGGACCAATGCGGCCGAATTCCGCCGCTTCTGCGCCGCGGCCAAGATCCGTTGTGATGATGTTGCCCCGGAGCGCTACTTTAATAACGGTATGTGCGATGGCGCATTTTTGACCACCGAGTATACTTATGATGCCCAGGTGCTGAAAAACTGGTTCCTGGAACAGCTGGCAAAGCTGCCCAATGTGCAGGTTCTGTACAGCCATAAGCCGGACAAAATTGAAAAAGCCGGCAGCGTGTGCGGGTAACGGCAGGGGATACCACGGTGGAAGCACCGTTCATCCTGAACGCAACCTATGCGGGCGTGAACGATATCCACGCCATGCTGGGCCTGCCGCCGTTCAAAATCAAATACGAAAAGTGCGAGATCATCCTGTGCACGGTGGATGAGCGGCTGAAAAATACCGGCATTACCGTGATGGACGGCCCGTTTTTCAGCCTGATGCCCTTTGGCCAGACCGGCCTGCACAGCCTGACCAGTGTGACCTTTACTCCCCACGAAACCAGCTATGATGCGGTAGCAACCTTCCCCTGCCAGCAGCAGAGCGAGGGCAAATGCAGGCCGGGCAGCCTGTATAACTGCAACGAATGCCCGGCTAAGCCGCAGAGCGCCTGGCCCTACATGAGCCAGCTGGCCCGCAAATACCTGAAAGAAGAGTACGGCTTTGCTTATCAGGGCAGCCTGTTCAGCATGAAGCCGATTTTGAAAGCCAGCGAAATAGATGATTCCCGCCCCACCGTGGTGCGCGTGATGAACACCGAACCGATGCTGGTCAGCGTACTTTCCGGCAAGATCAACACCGTGTATGACCTGGACGAGGTATTGAACGTATGAGTGTGACAAATAAAGAAAAGAATTTTATCTCGGCTGTGGTCTACCTGCACAACGATGGTGCCCAGGCCGTGCGGTTTTTTAAGGCGCTGAACGCCGTGCTGGACCAGCACTTTGAACAGTATGAGCTGGTTGCCGTGGATGACGCCTGCGCCGATGATACCATCCCCACCCTGCGGGACTGGGCCAAAGCGCTGGAAAAGCCGCTGACCATCCTGCACCTGAGCCTGCATCAGGGGCGCGAGACCGCCATGAACGCGGGCCTGGATGCCGCGATCGGCGATTATGTGTATGAGTTTGACTCCACCCAGACACCGTACCCTATTGAGCTGGTATTTGAAGCTTACCGTGCCGCCATGGCGGGCAGCGATATTGTATCCGTCTGCCCGCGGTCCACGGCGGGCAGCAGCAAAATGTTCTACCGCGTGTTCAACGGCAACAGCCATTCGGCTTACAAGCTGCGCACCGATGCGTTCCGCCTGGTCAGCCGCCGCGCCATCAACCGCGTGCATGCTTCCAGTGAAACGCTGCCCTACCGCAAAGCGGCCTATGCAGCATCCGGCTTAAAAATGACCGATCTGGAATTTGATGGCCGCCTGACTGATAATTCCGGCGGGCGCTTTGCCCTTGCCATGGACAGTCTGGCGCTGTATACCGATGCCGGGTATAAGCTCAGTGCAGGCATTGCCATCGTGATGATGTTCCTGGCGCTGGCGGAGCTGGCCTACACGCTGATCATTTTCTGCGCTGGGCACCCCATTGAAGGGTGGACCACCATGATGTTTGTGCTGACCCTTGGCTTTGCCGGGCTGTTTGCTGTGCTGACCATCATCATCAAATATCTTTCGCTGCTGGTGGACCTGGTGTTCAAAAAGCAGAACTACCTGATCGAGAGCATCGAGAAAATCCAAAAGTAAACCCTGCACAGGCGGGGAAGGGAGGGAGCCACCGCATTGATGCAGCAATATGACCAGCGCCGCCTGCGGCTGTTTGCGGTGGTGCTCTTTCTGGGAATCATGGCGGCCAACCTGGGGCGCTATCTGATCTTTGACGGCCTGTACCTGTGGGATGCCCGCCTGCGCTGGCAGGAGTGTGCCTATGTGCTGCACGGGCTGAACCCTTTTGATGTGATGCACAGCCGCGTGCCGTCCATCGAATCTATCGGCTGGCTGGATGCTTCCCTGGGGGGCACAGTGCCCTGGGCCTATGTGCTGGGCAATGTAATCAACCCCGGCTTTTTGCCGTACAGCGCGATGTGCGTGTACATTCTGGCGCTGGATTTTATCGCTCCGCTTGTCACGGCGCTGTGCATGGGCCGCTTTTTGCTGCGCCACCGCTATGTGCAGGATAAATACATGGCCGTGCTGGCATCGCTGCTGGTGTTTGCCCCCAGCATGTGGGCTAATGCGGTGCTGTTTGGCAACCAGAGCGGCATTGTGTGCTGCTGTGTTATCCTTTCCATGTGCGTGCTGGAGGACAGTGAGACTTTGGCGGGCCTGCTGCTGGCTGTTGCCATGTGCAAACCGCAGGTGGCGTTTGTGTTTTTGTTCCCGCTGCTCTGCAAAAAGCACTGGAAAGCAATAACCGTTACCTCCGGCACTGTGCTGGGGTCCTGGCTGCTGGCGGCCATTTTAACCGAAAGCAGCCCCATCTCCATGCTGACAGATATCATGGACCAGGGGTTGAGCTATAATACCTCTTATTATGGGCTGTTCAACTTTTTGTTGGGCTTTGGCATCTCCACCAAGGTGGTTCTCCTGCTGGATGTCGCTGTGGGCGGTGTGATTCTGCTGGCTGCTGCGGCCTGGATGTTCCGCAAAAAGCTGGATAATGACTGGCTGCTCTGGTACGCCGTTACCGCGGTGGTTTCCGTTATGTGGTTTTATAAGCAGAGCCATGATTATATCATTCTGGCGCTGCCTGCCATCGCTATTTTCTGCCTGCCGCATATCAGCCTGCCCGCATGGGGCAGTATCCTGATTTTGCTGGTGGATGTCATTGCCTTTGCGGTACCCAAAGTCTGCACCCTGCTGTGTGGCCTGCCGAAAGATGTGGTTTCGCCCTGGGCTAAACTGCTGGAAACGGTGGCCATTATGGCAACACTGTACTATGTGTTCCAGTCTGCCAAGCGCCATGCGGCGGCATTGCAGCAGGCGAGCCAGAATGGATAATTCCATAGGGGCACACATTGTGCGCCCGCTGCCCTGGCTGGAATAAACGCCTTGCTTAGAAAACGAAACACACGGCAAAACACCCGCGGGCAGACCGGCCCGCACCCTTGTGATGCCATAAAGGAGGCCGTGACCCGGCATGCCGAACCTGTTATCCCGCCTGCGCGGGCTGCGGCCAGCGCTGACCCGCCGCGCATTCTGGCTGTGGGCGGCGCTTATCACCCTGCTGCGCTGCGCAGTCACCCATTTTCAGCTGGCCTATATGTGGGCTGGCGGCGCCCCGCTGGACGATGAACTGATGTTCCGCGCGGCCAACGCCATCACCAGCGGCCAGTGGCTGGGGGAATACGACTATTTAACGCTTTCCAAAAGCATGTTTTTTGCCGTCTGGCTGGCACTGCTCAACAAACTGCACCTGCCCTACCTGTTGGGCGGGGCACTGCTGTGGTGTGCTGCAGCGCTGCTGGCGGCGTTTGCTCTGCGCCCGCTGTGGCGCAAAAGCCCGGCGGGCCAGGCCAGGGCCTTGACCCTGCTGCTGTACGCGCTGCTGGCATTTCTGCCGTCCAGCTGGGCGTCTTACACGCTGCGCGTTTACCGGGATAATATCTTCCCGGCGCTCTGCCTGCTGTTTTTTGCCGGTATGGCGGGGGCGGCGCTGCGGGCTGTGTTTTATACCCGCCAGCAGGCACCCATTTGGCCGTGGCTGCTGGCAGCGGGCGTTGGCCTTGCCTGCGGTTACCTGAACCGTGAAGATGCCGGGCTGTTTTTGCTGCCTTTTGCCATTGCGGCTACCCTTTGCATGCTGGTGGTGCTGCTGCACCGCCGCCGCTGGCTGTGCGCCGCGGCGCAGGTGATTCCATATGCGGTTCTGGCGGCAGGGGTGGGCATTTTCTGCGCGCTGAACCAGCACTGGTACGGCGTGTGGGGGCTTTCGGATTTCAGCGAGGGCTCTTTTGCCGATGCGATGGGGGCCATGACCCGCGTGGCGACGGATTCGGACGAGCCGCTGCTCAGCGTGCCCGCCGATGCGCGCGAAAAGCTGTATGCCGAGATCCCGCAGCTGCAATGCCTGCAATACTGGCTGGAGGAGGACCCCCAGCTGCAAAATGATTTCCGCGACCCGGAACTGGACGATTACCGTGCGGGCAGCTTTTATTGGGCGATCCGCCGTGCCGCCCAGTATGAGGGCATTTACGCCGACGCTGCCACCGCCGATGCCTATTGGCAGAGCGTAGCCGATGCCATCAATGCTGCCTGTGATGACGGCACCCTGCCCGCCCGCAGCGGCAGGCGCAGCGCCACCAGCCAGCCCATCCGTGCGCAGTATGTACTGCCTGCAATCCGGGAAGCTGCCAAGAGCGCCCTCTGGGCCCTGACCTTCCAGGATTGCCCGGCCTATTACCAGACCCTGCGCTCTATCGGGACCACCGAGGACGTTGCCCAATGGTCTGCCTACCTGCACTGTAACTTTAATAATGCCGCTGAAGCGGGCAAGGATACGCCCTACTATGCGCCGCTGCAAAAGCTGGCCTACCGCGCGCTTGGCGTATTGCGCTGCGTGTACGCGGTGCTGCTGCCGCTGGCCTTTGTGTGGGCTGTGGTGCGGCATCTGTGCGCATTGCCCATGGTTCTGCGCCGCCGCACGGCAGAGGCAGCACTGCCTTGGCTGCTGCTGTTTGGCCTGTTGGCTATGGCAGCCCTGCGCTGCGGCATGATCGCCTTTGTTGAGGTTTCCAGCTTTGGCATTGGCACATCCACCATGTATCTTTCCACCGTGCACCCGCTGCTGCTGCTGTACACATACGGGTGCCTGATCTGCTACCGCAATAAAGGAGTCATCACCGAATGACAGATCTGTTGATTATTGGCGGCGGTGCGGCGGGCCTGATGGCCGCCGGTGCCGCCTGCGCACGGGGGCTGACCACCGCCGTGGTGGAACACAACCCCAAAGGCCCCGGCCAAAAGCTGCTGATTACCGGCAAGGGCCGCTGCAATGTGACCAATGATTGTGATGTGCGCGAGTTTTTGAACTATGTGCGCCATAACCCGCGCTTTTTGTACTCCGCGCTGTACGCATTCTCTCCGGCAAGCGCTATGGAACTGTTTGAATCCCTTGGCGTGCCGCTCAAAACGGAACGCGGCCGCCGGGTGTTCCCGCAGAGCGACCGTGCCGCCGATGTGCTGGCCGCCCTGCGCAGCTATGCCGCCGATGCCAAATTTGTGCATGGCAGCGCCAAAGAGCTGTTGATTGAGGATGGTCGCTGTGTTGGCGTGCGCGCCTCGGATGGCAAAACCCACCGCGCAGCCCATGTTCTGGTTACTACCGGCGGCACCAGTTACCCCGCCACCGGCAGCGATGGCTCCGGCTATAAGCTGGCACGGCAGGCGGGCCACACCATTGTGCCGCCCCAGCCCAGCCTGTGCAGCCTGGTCAGCCCGGATCCGGCCTGCCGCCAGATGATGGGCCTAAGCCTGCGCAACGTGACCTTGACCCTGTTGAAAGACGGCAAACCGCTGTTTACTGAGCAGGGCGAAGCACTTTTCACTCACTTTGGCATCTCCGGCCCGCTGGTGCTTTCGGCTTCGACCTATATTGATGATGTGCAGCTGCACCGCTATATTGCAGAGTTTGACTTGAAGCCTGCCCTGGATGAAAAAACACTGTATGACCGCCTGACCCGCGACTTTGCGGCCCTTGGCGGCCACAGTGCCCAGGGTGCACTGGAAAAGCTGCTGCCCAACTCGATGCGGCCGGTTGCCGTTAAAAAGTGGGGCGTTGACCCCGCCACCCGTGCCGCCCAGATCACCCGCGAACAGAAGATGACACTGGTACACCTGTGCAAGCACTGGCAGGTGCCCATCAGCGAACTGGGCGATTTGCAGCATGCGGTGATTACGGCTGGCGGCGTGGATACCAAAGAGGTTGACCCCAAAACCATGCAGAGCAAGCTGTGCCCCGGCCTGTATTTTGCGGGCGAAGTGCTGGATGTGGATGCCCGCACCGGCGGCTACAACCTGCAAATTGCATGGGCCACCGCACAAGCTGCGGTGCGCGCGATAGGAAACGATACCTAGGGCAACACCGCACAATTCCCGCCTAGCGGCTTAAGCACCGCTCCGGCAGCTGCGGCACGGCATCTGCGTTGCCAAAATGCTCGATAATGTCGGGTTGCGGTACCCGCATCGTGCTTCGGGGGCAAAAGCCCCTCGCACTCTGCGACCGCTGCCCCTGCTTCGGTTCGCTGTTTCCGCCACTGGCGGCGCTCACCTTTGCAGCATCCAGTATTATCTGCGCTTTTAGCTTGGCATCTGCCGCACCTCGCTCGCCGTATCGGCACTTAGAATTATGCGGTATTGCCCTAGGGTGTATCAGAAAAGTCGAAAATATCGCCTATTTCTACAAATACAGTACTATAACGGAAGGAAGTTTTTCTGATGATCTCTGTTGCAATCGATGGCCCGTCTGGGGCGGGCAAATCCAGCCTTGCCAAACGCCTTGCTGCGGATATGGGCTTTACCTATGTAGATACCGGTGCCATGTACCGCTCCATCGGCCTGTACGTCGTGCGCCAGGGCAAGGACCCGCATGATGCCGCTGCCGTGGAGGCCCTGCTGCCGCAAATCCACCTGGATACCAAGCTGGAGGAGGGCACCCAGCACTTTTACCTGAACGGCGAGGATGTCTCCTCGGCCATCCGTGCCGAGGAGATCGGCATGGCGGCTTCCGCTGTGGCGGCGATTCCGGCTGTGCGCACCTTTTTGCTGGATGCCCAGCGCACTTTGGCCGCCAGCCGCGATGTGCTGATGGATGGCCGCGACATCGGCACTGTGGTGCTGCCCAACGCAACGGTAAAAATCTTCCTGACTGCCACCCCGGAAGCCCGCGCAGAGCGCCGCTATAAAGAGCTGCTGATGAAAGGCGAAAAGCACGACTACCAGAATGTTCTGGCCGATGTCCGCGCGCGCGACTATCAGGATACCCACCGTGCAGCAGCCCCGCTGCGCCAGGCCGAAGACGCTGTGCTGGTGGATACCAGCGAGCTGAACTTTGACCAGAGCTTTGAAGCCCTGAAAAAAGTCATTCAGGACCGCGCAAAATAAAAGCCGCGCTGCGAGCAGGGGAGAGCGTTGCACCTGGAAAAATGTAGGTAATCTCTTCCGACAATACACGGGGCAAATAACCTGACGGCTCAACGTACCCAAAAACACAGAACAACAAACATTTAACCAATTACTAAGAAATGGTGGAAAACTATGCTGCTTTATTGGATCCTGCTGCCGATCGTCTGGCCGCTGCTGCATATTTTGTGGCGCATTGAGGTGGTCGGCAAAGAGAACATCCCCCGCGGGCGTGCCCATGTTATCGCATCCAACCACCTTTCGGACCTGGACCCGGTCTATATTCTGGAAGCGGTGTTCAGCTGGAAGCGCTATACCATCCTGGCCAAGCAGGAGCTGTTCAAAAATCTGCTGATCGGCTGGTTTTTGAGCTGCATGGGCGCGGTGCCCATTGACCGCGGCAAGGGCGATATGGGCACCGTTAATAAAGTGACAGACGAATGCAAAAACGGCACGCCGATCCTGATCTTCCCTGAAGGAACCCGCAGCAAGACCGGCGAACTGCTGACCTTAAAAAGCGGTGCTTTCCTGATTGCCGGCAACGCCGATGCCGACATGGTGCCCTGCCGCATTATTTACGATACGCCGGATAAGCGCATGCACATGTTCTGCCGCATCCGCATCTGCTTTGGCACCCCCATCCCGGCAGAGGAGATGAAGGTAGAGGACCCGCGCCGCTCGGTACCCAAGCTGCGTGCCCTGCGCACCCGCCTGAAAACCGAACTGGAACGCCTGTACGAAGAAAATCACTTCTAAAACGCGATGCAGGGAGGAATAACCATGCAAATTATTCTTGCAAAAACCGCAGGGTTCTGCTTTGGGGTAAACCGCGCGGTCAAGCTGACTTATGAATTGCTGGAGCAGGGCCGCCCGGTGGCAACCCTTGGCCCGCTGATCCATAACCCGCAGGTGGTGGAGGATCTGGAAAGCAAAGGCGCCATTACCTGTGACAGTGTGGACGATGTGCCGGACGGCTGCGAGGTTGTCATCCGCAGCCACGGCGTTGGGCAGAGTGTGTATGATAAAATCTCAACACGCCGCCTGGCGTATCATGACGCCACCTGCCCGTTTGTTACAAAAATCCATAAAATTGCTGCGCGGGCCGGTGCGGAGGGCGCCATGCTGCTGGTGGCAGGCGATGCCAAACACCCCGAAGTACAGGGAATTGTGGGCCATACTACGGGAAAAGTGGAAGTGTTTGCCAACTTGGCAGAGCTGGAAAAACTGCTGCCGGAACTCACACAACAAAAATCTATTTTTGCGGTAGCGCAAACCACTTTCAATGTCCAAAGCTGGGAAACTTGCAAGGAATTTTTGAAAAACCAGTGTACAAATGCCAAAATATTTGATACAATATGTAATGCAACGTGGGCGAGGCAACAGGAAGCGGAAGACCTCAGCCAAAAATGCGATCATATGGTCGTCATTGGTGGTCATCATTCTTCCAATACCCAAAAGCTGTTGCAGGTCGCGGCCCGGCATACCAAAGCTATCAATGTGGAGACAGCTGATGAACTCGACAAAGATTGGCTTAACGGTGCCAGGATCGTGGGCGTAACAGCCGGGGCTTCAACGCCTTCGTCTATAATTGAGGAGGTACTTAACTGTATGAGTGAAGAAATCCGTGACGACATGAGCTTTGAGGAGATGCTCGCTGCATCCGAAGCAAAGCCCCTGTACGCAGGTAAGATCGTAAAAGCCAAGGTCATCAGCGTTTCCCCGACGGAATGTGTCGTCGGTATTGATGGTTCCAAGCACACTGGTATCGTCAAGCTCAGCGAGATGAGCCATGACCCCAACGCCAAGATGGAAGACCTTGTTAAGGTGGACGACGAGCTGGATTTGGTTGTTGTCAAGACCAATGACCAGGAAGGTGTTGACACCCTTTCTCGTGTCCGTTTTGAAGCCCAGAAGGGCATGAAGGATGTTTCCGAGGCTGCCGAAAACGGCACCGTTATGGAAGGCGACGTCATGGAAGCCAACAAGGGCGGCGTTGTTGTCAACGTCAAGGGCGTTCGTGTGTTTGTTCCCCGTTCTCAGGCTACCATGCGCCGCGACGAGGACTACACCAAGCTGGTTGGCCAGCACGTTAAGCTGGTTATCACCGAGTGCGCAGGCCGCAAGATCGTCGGCAGCATCAACAAGGTTACTGCTGAAGAAAACAAGGCAAAGCGCGATGAGTTCTGGAAGAACGTTGAAGTTGACAAGCAGTACACTGGCGTTGTCAAGAGCCTGACTTCCTACGGTGCCTTTGTTGATATCGGCGGCGTGGATGGCCTGTGCCACATCAGCGAACTGAGCTGGAACAACATCAAGCATCCCTCTGAGGTCGTCAGCGTTGGCGATACCATCGAAGTGTATGTTAAGAGCTATGACCCCGAGAACCAGAAGGTTTCCCTGGGCTACAAGAAGGAAGAGGACAACCCCTGGGAGAAGCTCAAGAACGAGTATCCCATCGGCTCTGAGTTCGAGGCTCCGGTCGTTTCCATCACCAAGTTCGGTGCATTTGTCCGCATTCTGCCGGGCATTGACGGTCTGGTCCACATCAGCGAGATCAGCAACGAGCGCGTGAACAAGGTTTCCGACGTTCTGAAGGTCGGCGACATGGTCAAGGTTAAGCTGATCAATGTTGACTTTGATCGCAAGCGCATCAGCCTGTCCATGAAGGCTTGCCTCGACGAGGCTGCCGAGGACGCTGAATAATCCCCGAATTGCAGCAGGGACCTGCCTGGCAACAGGCGGGCCCCTTTTGTTATATGCCAGTGTGCACTGTTGGCGTACACTGGCGAGCAGCGCTGCAAACCTCCCTGCGCTGTGTGGTAAAGGATAAACTGCATGGAAAAATTAAAGGCTTTTATTAAAAAATATTATGAGGGGTTTGCCTACCTGTTTTTTGGCGGGCTTGCCACGCTGTTGAACCTGGTGCTGTTTGCCGTGTTCCAGGCTGTGCTGGGCACGGGCTTTGCAACCGGCATTGGCAATGTGCTGGATAATATCATCTGCATTCTGTTTGCCTACTGGACCAACCGAACCTTTGTGTTCCGCAGCAAAAACAGCGGCCAGGCTGCTCTGGCGGAGTTTGGCCAGTTTGTGGCCTGCCGTATTGGCACCATGGTCATGGACCAGGTCATCATCTGGCTGGGCGTCAGCGTGCTGGCACCGCATGTGGCATTTGCCGCAGCCAACGCTGACCTGTGGGCCATGGGTGTTAAACTGTTCAGCCAGGTTATCGTGATTGTATCCAACTATGTGTTCAGCAAGTTGTTTATTTTCAAAAAGAAATAACAACACAGAACAGATAGAAACCCGAAACAACCAAACCGACGATGATAAGGAGGGCTTTCTTATGACAAACAAAATCCGCGGCGGTGCATTCCGTCTGACCGGCCTGATCCTGGGCATTGTGGGCGCAACGGTCAGCCTGACGGCCATTGTATTTTCGACCATCGGCCTGCACCAGGCGCACCTGTGCAAGACCTGTAAAAAAGGAGAAGAATTCAAATGAAATACACCAAGGAGGAAATCCTTTCCAAAGTTGACCACACCCTGTTGAAACCGGAGGCTACCTGGCCCCAGATTCAGGCCCTGTGCGATGATGCCATCAAGTATCATACTGCATCCGTCTGCATCAACACCTGCTATGTCAAGCAGGCTGTGCAGTATATGGCGGGCCGTGTTGCGGTGTGCTGCGTGGTCGGCTTCCCTCTGGGTGCAATGGATACTGCTTCCAAGTGCTTTGAAGCAAAGACCGCTGTGGAAAACGGCGCCGAGGAAGTGGATATGGTCATCAATATCGGCCGCCTGAAGAACAAGGAATATGACGCTGTGCGCGAGGATATCGCCGCCGTCAAGCGGGCCGTGGGGGATAAGGTGCTCAAGGTTATTATTGAAACCTGCCTGCTGACCGATGAAGAAAAAGAGAAGATGTGCGATATCGTGGTGGAAGCCGGTGCCGACTTCATCAAGACCAGCACGGGCTTTTCTACCGCAGGTGCAACCTTCCATGATATTGAGCTGTTTGCCCGCTGCGTGCGCGGCCGCTGCAAGATCAAGGCAGCCGGCGGCATTTCCACTGTTGAGGACATGGAAAAGTTCCTGGATCTGGGCGCAGACCGCCTGGGCACCTCCCGCGCTGTTAAACTGCTGACGGCGGAATAATTTTGCCGTAACGCAGGGTACACACAAATAAACCAAAGACCTCCATCCCAAGCACAGAACCGTGCAGGGATGGAGGTCTTTTTGTCTACAATCAGCAATAAAATCAGTATTTGGGCAACACCGCACAATTCCCGCCTTGCGGCTTAAGCACCGCTCCGGCAGCTGCGGCACGGCATCTGCGTTGCCAAAATGCTGGATAATGTCGGGTTGCGGTACCCACATCGTGCTTCGGGGGCAAAAGCCCCTCGCACTCTGCGACCGCTGCCCCTGCTTCGGTTCGCTGTTTCCGCCACTGGCGGCGCTCACCTTTGCAGCATCCAGTATTATCTGCGCTTTTGGCTTGGCATCTGCCGCACCTCGCTCGCCGTATCGGCACTTAGAATTATGCGGTATTGCCTTTGTTATCTTGCACAAAGCGAACGGTTGCGCTTACAGCAGGTACGCTTCAAACCGGTGCAGGTCATCCACCTTTACGGTTGCCTTGTAATACACGCCGTTTTCGCGGTATTCTTCAGCCAGAACGCTGCCGCGGGTGCGGAACACATCGGCCAGGGCCAGCTTGTCATAGGGCAACAGTACCTCAATGGTGCGCACACGGTGTGCCAGAATCTCGTCAATCTTGGCCAGCAGGCTGTCCAGCCCGTAGCCGGTTTTGGCGCTTACCAGCAGCACATCCGGGTCATAGGGGGCAACACCGGTGCGGTCGCACTTGTTGTAGACCGTCACCTGCGGGATATCCCCGCAGCCCAGGTCGTTCAACACTTCATCGGTCACACTCAGCTGCTCAGCGGCTTCGCTGTCGCTGGCGTCGGCAATTTTCAAGATGATGTCAGAGCAGGCAGCTTCTTCCAGTGTGCTCTTAAAAGCATCCACCAAATCATGCGGCAGGCGGCTGACAAAGCCGACTGTATCCACCAGGATCACTTGCAACCCGCTGGGCAGCGTGCATTTGCGGGCGGTGGGATCCAGCGTGGCAAACAGCATGTCGGCTTCAAAAATTTCTGCGCCGCACAAAGCGTTGGTCAGGCTGCTTTTGCCCACGTTGGTGTAGCCCACCAATGAGATGACCGGAACACCGTTTTTCTGGCGGGCGCGGCGGGTTTCACCACGGCGCTTTTCCAGCTCTTTCAGGCGGCTTTCCAGCTTTTCAATGCGGCTGCGCAGGTAGCGGCGGTCCAGCTCCAGCTTGGTTTCACCGGCACCGCGGCGGGCACCGCCACCGCCGCCGCCACCGCCGCCCTGGCGGCTCAGCGCCTCGCCAAGGCCCTGCAGGCGCGGCATGCGGTATTTCAGGGTGGCCAGCTCAGTTTGCAGCTTGCCCTCGTTGGTGGTGGCGCGCGCACGGAAGATTTCCAAAATCAGCATCGTGCGGTCCAGCACTTCCACCTGCAAAGCCGCGCTCAGGTTGCGGATCTGGCTGCCGGTCAGCTCGCCGTCAAAGATGGCGGCCTCGGCATCGGTATTCAGGCATACCAGGCGCGCTTCCTCCACTTTGCCCTCCCCCAGAAGGGTGGCGGCTTCGGGGGTGCTGCGCTTCTGGCACACGGTAGCAACGGCCTGCATGCCGTTGGCTTCCGCCAGGGCGGCAAGCTCATCCAGGCTGCGCTGGGAGTCAAACTTGCCCTGGTCCAGCGCCAGCAGCACAACGCGCACCGGCGGGCGCTCGCTGTCCAGAGCCTTCTGCCCAACAGGGGCGTCCTCTGCCGGGGCCTGGGTAGCGGTAAAGTCCAGGGTGATGGGGTCCTTCATTTCATCCATAGGGGTCCTTTCTGGCCGTATTCGGCCAGGTCAGCAAAAGTATGGGGCAGGGGAGTGAATGTCAGACGGTTGTCTCGGCATTCTCCGCTGGTTCCGTTGGTTCTGCCTGTACAGCGGGGGCAGCGGCTGCCGGTTCATCGGATTTCTGGCTGCCGGGGTTCAGCAGGTACCAGGCCAGGCAGGGCACCTCGGTGCCGTCAAAGCGGTGCAGAACGGTATCGTGGTCATAATGGAAGCCGGTCTTGGCCAACACGCGGCTGCTTGCCACATTCTGGCTGGCGTGGAACCCGGCCAGCCAGGGCGCACCTACCATGCCAAACCAGTAATCGCGCACGGCAGTGGCGGCTTCGGTGGCATAGCCCTGGTTCCACCACTTTTTGCCCAAGGAGTAACCGATCTCATACATGCCGCCCAGCAGCTCGGTTTTCACGTTTTTCCAGGCATAGGGCTTTTCACGCTCACAGGATTCGGCGGGGGCAATGCTGATGTTGCCCATCAGCACACCGGTCACTTTATCGCAGATGCCCCAATCATAAAAATCCGGGCGGTCATATTGTTTGACGATCTCGTTCAGATATGCCATCGTTACCACCCAGTCACGGTGGGGCTCCCAGCGCAGGTAGCGGGTCACTTCCGGGTCATTGGCCCAGTTGCCAAACATCATTTCGCAGTCGTCGGTTGTCATACGACGCAGGACCAGCCGCTCGGTGGTCAACTCTTGTGTGCCGCAATGCTTCATTTTGATATACAACCTTTCCTTTGCAGTAGTTATGCTTGGCTGTGCAGCAGATACCGCCGCACAAAGCCCATAGAGATCTGCCACAGCTTGTACAGCTGGGCACGGTAAATGTTACAGTAAATAAACAGGATTGCCGCAGTCAAAACAAACTTGATGATAAAATTGTGGGCGAACACCACGCCGATCACGGCCACACCCACCGCCAGCAAAAAGCCGCAGAGCGTCCGGCTGAAGCTGGGGATGGTGCGGTAGTAATACTGCCCGGTCACAGTGCGGTACAAAAACATCGTCGCATTGGCCGCTACCAGGCCGACCGCGGCACCCATTACGCCAAAACGCGGAACCAGCACGGCGCACACGGCAATGTTGGCCGCAACGCCCACGGCGGTTCCAATCGTATCCTGGAACGGCTTGCGGGCAATGGTGTTGCCGTACACCGTGCCTTCGCACAGGATGGAGAACACCACGGCCAGCATCATCAGCGGAAAGTAGGGCAGGCAGGCCGATTTGGCCGGGAAGATGATGAAGATGATATCCTCAAACATGACCAGCAGACAGAAAAAGCCGAAGATCAGCAGGTTCAGCAGATCATGGATGCGGCCAATGCGCTCCTGCTCGGTGCGGTAATGCGCGTAGACATAGGGGCCCCAGTAGGTGGAAAAACCGGCCTGAATGGTGGTGACAAGCTGGGCCAGGGTGTAGGCAAATCAAACGAACCCTGCTCCGCCGCGGGGGCGTAATTGCCTAAAAAAGAAAGGCAGATGGCGCGGTACAGCGGGATCAGGATGGCCGCAGGTGCCAACACAATGCCGTAAGGCAGTGCCGCCCGGTAAATGTGGGCATAGGGGCGCAGGCCGCGCACAGGGGCCTCTTTCGTTTGACCTTTAGAAGCCCGCCGCCAATAGAACACTGCGACCCCCGCAAAGCTGCACACCGCACCCAGCACAAAAGCGCGGGCGTCCTGGGTAACAAAGCCGGGCAGCAGGTAGATCAGGTTCAGGCAGGCCTGCATCCACAGCGTTTCGGTGGTGTAGGCGCGCACATTGTTTTCCAGCCGGAGCAGCACGTTGAGGTAACGCACCAGCATGTACAGAGCAGCGTTCAGGAACAAAAACGGCACCAGCCCGGCACCGTTGGCCCCAAGGCCAAAGGCCGCCGCCAGCGGCTTGGCGAAAAAGATGCTGCCGATGCCGCCCACCAGCAGCATGACCAGCACCGAAAGCCGGGTACACGCGGCAAACATGCTGCGCCCGGTGGAACCGGCAGGCGGTTCGTGGTAAAAGCGCAGCAGGCTTTGGTCCAGCCCAAGCATGCCCACGTTCATCAGCGACATGGTGTATGCCATGAAGGAAGCAGGAACGGCGTAGCTTTCGGCGGGCAGGACGCCCTTGATGATAAGCGCTGCGCCGGAAATGCCAAAGCCAAGGTAGGTGGCAATGGAGTATTTCATCACATTTCCGGCAAAGCTTTCAGTTTTTTTCGGTTCAGACATGGCAGGCTCCCATTTGCAGCGGGCGCACCGCAGCGCGCCGGAAAAGCAACTTTATTTTACATATGGCCGGATGCGCGCTTCCATGCGCTGGATCTCCTCCGGCGGGATATAGGCTTTGTCCACATAACCGTAAATGCGCTGGGCAAAGTTGGCCAGCGGCGGGCAGAAGGCAAACACCCGTTTGGGTTCCCACTTGTGGCGGTACAGCATGTGTACCCCTGCCAGTGCGCAGAACTTGAGCAGGTTGAAGTGCGGCGTAAAGCCGGGCCCCATCGGTTCATCCCGCGGGGAATTTTTGTACACTTCCTCCAGCAGGTCGGCCATCCGCTTGTAGGCCGGGGCAGGGGAGGGGTCAAAATAGCCCTCAATCACATCCCGTGCAATGGGGAACGGCGGGTTCGGCTGCGCCATGGCAGCGGCAAACTCCGGGTAGCTAGTCACATAGTGAGCATCCTTGTAGATGACGGGGTCGTACTCGTGCTCGATGGGCACCGGGCGCAGGATATGGCAGCTTTTGCCCGCCATGTATACTTCGGCCACAGCGGTGCTCATCCAGATGGAGATGGAATCCGCCGCCACAATCCACTGCTTGACGGAATCCGCAAAAATCACATGGAAGTTGGGGCGTTTGGCGGCCAGCTCGTCCAGGGCTTTGCATTTCCATTCGCTGGGGTGGCGGCGGTATACCAGTTCCACCTCCGGGTGGTCACCCAGGTAGCGGTCAAACCAGGCCAGCGTTTTTTCCATCGAAACGCGGTTGGTGCGGGCAAAGCCGGAAAAATCCGTTCCCGCCATTTTGGAAAGCTCGGCCACTTCCTGGTCGGTCATGCTGGCATAGCCAAAGCTGGAAATGTACAGGTGCAGCTGTTTGGCGGGGTCAAGGCCGAATTCCTTGCACAGGGTTTCCTTATCCTTAAAGTAGCCCTTGAACTCCGGCCGCAGAAAGTCCATCATCACAGCGCCGGTCACGGGGGTGTTCTTGGCATCCATGCCATGGGCCTGTAACCGCTGGGCAGTGCGCTGGCCCCAGCAAGTCTGCACGCAGCGCTTGGCGTTGCCGTTCATGTTGAACCAATCGCCCTCCTCCTGCGTGTCGGAGAGCATCTGCTCCCAGTGCAGGTTGACGATCTTGTTGCATTTGCCAATGTTGTTGTACACATGGCTGTTGATGGCTTCGTTGTCATACATGCAGCTGGCAACCAGAACTTCCGGCTTGTCTTTGCCAAACAGGCGCAGATCTTTGGCATCCAGCAGCTGGCGGATGCGCACGGTGTAGCCGCGGCGCTCCAGCTCCAATTTGAGCAAAAGATCGCTCTCATATTCCCGAACGGTGTGTTCGTACAAAATCAAAAAGTCCAGTGCCACAGGGAACCTCCTTTTTGGGGTGGGGCAGCATCAGCGCTGCATATCATCAAACAGTTCGGCTGTCCAGTCCGGCAGGCCGTATTTTTCGTCCAGGTGGAACCCGTCAAAAAACTGGGTGTCATCATCGGTAATGCAGCTGGTGCCCCATTCGTAATTCAGCACGGCAAAATTCTGCTTTTCCAACAGCGGCAGAACTTCGTACTGCATCACGGCGGTAATGCCAAAGGCATCGCATACCTCGGTGCGCACATTGGCGGCCATGGGAGGCAGCACAATGGTCAGCTCCACGCCGCGGTCTGCGCAGCGCTGGGCCATAGCCAAAAACTCCGCCAGCTCGGTTTCGTTCAGTGTCCAGTTCTGGCAGCGGGTGGTGATCAGCGCCGGGTACTCATACAGCTTTTTGTGCAGCGGAATCGTGTTCCCGGCATCATCCAGGTAATCCGCCGCGGTCCAGTCGCCGGATTCAATGGTGTCCGGCGTGCCCTTTACGGTGTCCATAAACACGGTCAGGGCGTTCACGTTGTATTCCAGGTTCAGACAGTAGGCCAGCGGGTTGCGCAGGGTAGCTTCCAGCGCCGAAAAACGGTCGGTGTTATAGCTGCTGTTTAAGGTGTAGAACGAAAGCTCAAACAGAATGCGGTCCACCTGGTTGCCGGAATCCAGCACATAGTTGGCAAGGTCCACACATTCCTTCAGGGAAGCACCGCCAAAGGCCAGGTTCTGCCAGCTTTGCCCGGTCAGGGAATCCACAAGGTCCATATCAAAGTGGGCCAGGCGGCTGTCCCCGATGATCAGGTTGGTGCCGGGGCTCTGCTCATAGGCGCGCACACGGGCCACCGGCTGGCTGGAAGAGGCTGTTTTTTTGATGCCAAAATAATTGTTTGGCTCAAACGCCACAAAAAAGGCAAACCACAGATAGACCGGCACGAACAGCAGCGCCAATTTTTTGATGATATGCTTCACGCCGGAAATCTCCTTTTTCCATAAGATTAAAACCCTGCATAGGGGCCGAACGCGTTGGCGTTAAAGCCGCCGCTCTGCATGATGTACCCCACCAGGATAAAAACGATCAAAACAACATACAGCGCATTGCGGTGCTTGGCGCTTGCCAGGGCAACCTCAGCCGGTTTGTTTTTGCAGGCAAAATTGCGCCGGTGATCCAGCCAGATGCCAAGCGCCAGCGCCAGCGCAGCGAACGTCCAATAAGCCGCTACCATAATGGTATTGGCGTAAAAGCCGGTATACGCTGTGCTGTACAGCTCCCCGGCAAAGCGGGCGGGGGACCAGCTGTTCATCAGGCAGCGGCCCAGGTAGCCGAAAGCATCGCCAACGCCCAGGTTTTCGGCCATGCCGGAAAGGTTGCCGGACCCCACGCGGAAGAACACCATGCTGATGGTCCACAAAACAAACACCACAACCCGCTTGCCCCACAGCACACGGGCCGGGGTGCCGCGCTTTTTGGGTTTGCCAAAGCGGCGGTGCAGCAGCTCTTCGCCCACGCGGTAAACCGCCTGCAGCAGACCCCAGATGATGAATGGCGCGGTGCTGCCGTGCCAGAAGCCGGAAGCAAAGAACACGCAGAACACGCACAGCTCGGTGGGCAGGCGGCCAAAGCGGCCAAGATCTGCCCAGGCCAGCGGCATAAAGAGATAATCCTGCAGCCAGGAAGAAAACGAGATGTGCCAGCGGCTCCAGAAGCCGGAAAAGTTGGTGGCGTAAAACGGGGTCTTAAAGTTTTCCGGCAGGTCCAGCCCCAGCACAAGGCCGGTGGCACGGGAAATCTCGGAATAGCCGGAAAAGCTGAAATACAGATAAAAAGTGTACATCACCGCGGTCAAAATCAGCATGGGGGCGCTGTAATCCGCATAGTGGGGGAAAACCGTATCCACCACCATGTTCAGCACATCCGCCACGGCAATGTATTTGAACAGCCCCAGCGCATATAGCCGCAAAGCGCGCACCGTGCGGGCGGCATCAAAGCGGTGCTCGGCGCTCAACTGCGGCAGCAGCGCACCGGCGCGGCAGATGGGCCCCTGGGTGACGGTGGCAAAAAAGTTGAGGAACAGCGCCAGCCGGATAAAGCTGGTTTCCACCTCGCAGTCGCCGCGGGCGGCGTCGATCAGGTAGGCGATTGCGGCAAAACTGGTAAAGCTGATGCCCAGCGGCATGGCCACCACGCGCCAGCCGTGCAGCACCCCGCCCAACAGGCCGTTATACTTAAAAAAGGCCAGAATGCCCAGCATACCGATCACGCCAAGGCGCAAAAAGGCGGTTTTGTGTGCGCCGCCCCGCCAGGCAAGGCCGCGGCCGCATAGGTAGGTGAACACCGCCAGTGCAATGGTGACCGGCAGCATGGCCGGCATGGCCAGCGCATAAAACACCCACGAAGCTCCCAGCAGAAACACCGGCTGCATGCGCACCGGCAAATGCAGGTAAACGGCAGCCACAACCACCAAAAATGCACAGTATTGCAGGCTTTGCAGCCCCATGAGCGCAACCTCCAGACCTAATAGGAGCGGTACCGCACAACGCGCGGCGTGCCGCAAAAAATCCACAGGCAGCAAGGATAAAATAAGACCGCCTGCACCCGCAATATGGCAAAATGGCGCAATATCACAGATTAACTAAACTATTATACCTGTTTTGCCTACTAATGTAAAGTGGGCCGCCAGGCAGGGACAAAATACGCACGAAAAAAACGTAAAGAATACTGTTTACACAGCGGCAACAAAAGCGGCGTTAAAATGTGATAACAAAGAGCAAAACGCGGAATAAGAGGCAGGCCTACTAGGTGTGATAAGTTTCCTGGAACGGTTGCACTGAATACGTGAAAATGATATACTATCATAGTAATAAAAAATAGGCTGGGTGTGTACCAAACTGTCCGCTGGTTGAAATGCTGGTGGGACGGACAGTTTTTGCGGGACTGCAGGCAGGGTTCCGCTGCAGGCTTACGGGAGTGAAAAATATGAAAGTTGTAATTCTTGCCGGCGGCTATGGCACGCGCATTTCGGAAGAAAGTAAGTTCAAGCCGAAACCGATGATCGAAATCGGCGGTATGCCCATTTTGTGGCATATCATGAAAGAGTATTCTTACTATGGCTTCAATGATTTTGTGATCTGCGCCGGGTACAAGCAGCATATGATCAAGGAGTGGTTTGCGGATTATTTCCTGCATACCAGCGATGTGACCTTTGACTTCACCCAGGGCAACGAGATGATCGTGCATGACCAGCACGCCGAGCCGTGGCGCGTGACGGTGGTGGATACCGGCCTGAACACGATGACGGGCGGCCGCATCAAGCGGGTGCAGAAATATATCGGCAACGAAACCTTTATGATGACCTATGGTGATGGCGTCTGCGATGTGAACATTGCCGAACTGGTCAAGTTCCATAAGCAGCATGGCAAGCTGGCAACTCTGACCGCCGTGGTGCAGGAACAGCAGAAAGGCGTGCTGGATATCGGCCAGGACAATTCGGTTCAGGCGTTCCGTGAAAAAAGCGTCAACGATGGGGCTATCATCAATGCGGGCTATATGGTGCTGGAACCGGAAGTGTTTGATACCATCAGTGGCGATGATACCATTTTTGAGCAGGCCCCGCTGCGCGAGCTGGCAGCCAAAGGCCAGCTGATGAGCTATGTGCACCGCGGATTCTGGCAGTGCATGGATACCGAGCGCGAAAAAAGTATGCTGGAAAAAATGTGGGCGTCCGGCTGTGCGCCCTGGGAAGTGTGGAACCAACAATGAACTTGGAATTTTACCGCGGCAAACGCGTGTTTGTAACCGGGCATACCGGTTTTAAGGCAGCTGGATCTGCCGCATGCTGGTGGGTGCCGGTGCAGTGGTAACGGGTTACAGCCTGGAACCGCCCACAACCCCCAACCTCTTCTCTCTGGCAGGGCTGGAAGGCAAAATGACCAGCGTGATCGGTGATATCCGCAATTTTGCCGCCCTGAAAGCAGCCTTTGATGCCGCCCAGCCGGAAATTGTGCTGCACCTGGCGGCCCAGCCCATTGTGCGGGACAGCTACAAGGACCCGCGCTATACCTATGAAACCAATGTGATGGGCACTGTGAACCTGTTGGAATGCGTGCGCACCGCCCAAACTCCGCCGCGCTCTGTGCTGAACGTAACAACGGATAAGGTGTACCAGAATAATGAATGGTGCTGGGGCTACCGCGAAAACGAACCGTTGGACGGCTTCGACCCCTACTCCAACAGCAAAAGCTGCTCGGAGCTGGTGACCCACAGCTATAAAAACAGCTTTTTTGCGGATGGCAGCGTGGCCATATCCACTGCCCGCGCAGGTAATGTGATTGGCGGCGGCGATTTTGCCAATGACCGCATCATCCCGGACTGCGTGCGCGCGATGGCAAAAGGGGAGAGCATCGGTGTGCGCAACCCGTATTCCACCCGCCCATACCAGCATGTGCTGGAACCGCTGGCGGCGTACCTGCTGATCGCCCAGCGCCAGTATGAGGATAACCGGTACGCCGGCTATTATAATGTCGGCCCGGATGACTGCGACTGTGTGACGACCGGCACCCTGGTAGACCTGTTCTGCCAGGCGTGGGGCGATGGCGCCGCATGGGAAAACCGCGCTGAGGCAAACGCCCCGCATGAAGCAAACTTTTTGAAGCTGGATTGCAGCAAATTGAAATCCACCTTCGGCTGGAAACCGCGCTGGCATATGGCGGAATGTATGCAAAAGACCGTTGCGTTCAGCAAGGTATGGCTTTCCGGCGGGGATATCCCGGCGGAGATGGACAAAGAAATCAAGGAATTTTTGAGTGAGTAAGGGAGCAGACGATGGCAAATTGGAGCAATGAGGCCGAAGCCCGCGAGCAGATCAAGGCGCTGGTGGCAGAATATTACCATGACTTTAAGGAGAAAAAGGCGGATTTCAAGCCCGGCGACCGCGTTACTTATGCATCCCGCGTGTTTGATGAAAAAGAAATGTGCGCCCTGACCGATGCAACGCTGGATTTCTGGCTGACCACCGGCCGCTTTGCGGATGAATTTGAAAAAGAGTTTGCCAAGTGGATCGGCGTAAAGTTCGCCAACCTGGTCAACTCCGGCTCCTCCGCCAACCTGATTGCCTTTATGGCGCTCACCGCCCCGGAACTGGGCGACCGCCAGATCAAAAAGGGCGATGAGGTCATCACTGTGGCATGCGGGTTCCCCACCACTGTCACCCCGGCGCTGCAGTATGGCGCTGTGCCGGTGTTTGTGGATGTGACCGTGCCGCAGTACAACATTGATGTGACCAAGCTGGAAGCCGCTCTTTCCCCCAAGACCAAGGCAGTCATGATCGCCCATACCCTGGGCAACCCGTTTGACCTGTCCGCCGTCAAAGCCTTCTGCGATGCCCATAACCTCTGGCTGGTGGAGGATAACTGCGATGCCCTGGGCACCCAGTATACCATCAACGGCGAAACCCGCTTTACCGGAACCTGGGGCGATATCGGCACCTCCAGCTTCTACCCGCCGCACCACATGACGATGGGCGAGGGCGGCTGCGTGTATACAAACAGCCCGCTGCTGAACCGCCTGATCAAGAGCTACCGCGACTGGGGCCGCGACTGCATCTGCCCGTCCGGCCATGATAACTTCTGCGGCCACCGCTTTGACGGTCAGTATGGCGAACTGCCCGCAGGCTATGACCACAAGTACGTTTACAGCCACTTTGGCTATAACCTGAAAGTGACCGATATGCAGGCCGCCATCGGCTGCGAACAGCTGAAAAAGTTCCCCAGCTTTATCGAGCGCCGCCGCCATAACTGGGACCGCCTGCGCGCAGCCCTGGAACCGGCCGCCGATAAGCTGATCCTGCCGGAACCGGCCGCCAACAGCCGCCCGTCCTGGTTCGGCTTCCTGATTTCAGTCAAGCCGGAATCCGGCCTGGACCGCAACGCCGTGACCCGCTATATTGAGGACCACAATGTCCAGACCCGCCTGTTGTTCAGCGGCAACCTGATCAAGCACCCTTGCTTTGACCAGATCCGCGGCACCGACGCCTACCGCGTGGCAGGGGAGCTGACCAACACTGACTTTATCATGAACAACACCTTCTGGGTCGGCGTGTACCCCGGCATGACCGATGAGATGATCGACTATATGGCAAAGATCATTATTGAAGCGGTGAACCAGTAAAAAGCGCTGATAAGATGAATCAATAAGAAAAAGCAAAGCCGTGCTGATAAGAAAAAATAGCTGCTGCACTGCGGTAAATTATCAATACAGGCTTTGCTTTTTTGATTGCTTATAAAGAATAATAAAGGAACGGGATCCATGCAGAAATTGTTGGCACTGTTGGGAGCAAAAAGCAAAGGAATTTGTTGCGCTGCTTGCACAGTTTATCAAGTTTGGCCTTGTTGGCGTAAGCAACACGGCGGTATCGATGGCGGTGTATTATATCTTTTTGTGGATCAGCCCAGACCTGTATATGGTAGGCAGCGTTCTGGGAACAATTCTGAGCATTGCCAATGCCTTTTTTTGGAACGATAAGTTTGTGTTTACCGGGAATGCAAACGATTGGCGCAGTAAACTGAAACGCCTTGGAAAAACATATGTCAGCTACGGCGGCACGTCGATCCTTTCTAATGTTTTGCTTTGGATAGAGGTTACGTTCTTCAGCGTAAGCAAAACGATTGCGCCGATTGTGAATTTGCTGGTCACGATTCCGCTGAATTTTATCATCAACAAGTTGTGGACATTTAAGGAAAGATAAACGACAAAATGTTTCCCGTCAACGATGTGGAGCTTATCCGGCACGGAAAAGTGCGGTATCGGGATCCCTAACCATCATCCGACTCAACGAGGTTGGTTGGCGGTGCTTTATTGTTGAAAATAAGACTGCAAAATATATCGGTAAAAAATATGGGAAACCAGGGAATATCTGATACATAACCGGGAACAGAAATAGGGCAAGGCTGTGTATGGACAACATGACAACAAATAACGAGAATAAATCTGGTATCAGCATTGGATTAGATCAGCTGTTGCCGGAAGATAACAAATCGGTGCAGCTGGGACTGAATTATGGCCAGAATGAATGCAACAGCCAGCGCGTGCTGAAAGAGAATAACACGAAACGGGGAAAAGACCTTTTTGGTAAAAAAGGAAGAGGGAGCAATCCGTTCTGGAAAAAAACGGCCAAGCTGTACTGTGTACTCAGCGCAGTGTGTGCCATTGTGGTTATGGTAACGCTGTATGTTACCCATGGTGATTTTCTTTCGTACTTTTTATACCATGATACACTGGATGCCGGCATGGATTTTTTTTTCCATAGCATTGAATATGTTCGTGGACGCCAGCCGTATGCGGTGTTTGACACACTGTATCCGCCCTTGGCAAATTTGTTCTTTTATGCCCTGTTTTTTTTACTGGTGCCTGCTTCGGTATCTGATAACTGGACCTATGACTTTGAGGCGTCAGTTGCCATGCGCGGCACAGAAACTGATTTACGCACAACACAGTCGTGCTTTTTTTTGCTATACGTCTTTTTTGTGGTGCTGGCGGTTCTTTTGCTGGCGGTTTTGCTCCGTGACGTGATGCAAAATGCCCAGTGGGCCAGGGCCAGTACGTTTTTTGCCTTGTTCAGCTTTGGTGTGCTTAATGCGGTAGACCGCGGCAATATTATTTTGCTGGCGGCGGGGCTTTCGCTTTTTTTCGTCATGTATCACCGTTCAAAGCGCGCATGGGTGCGGGAACTGGCATTGGTTGCACTGGCAGTAGCAGCCGGACTTAAAATTTATCCCGCATTCTTAGGTGTTATGCTTTTAAGAAACCGGGATTTCAAAGCAGCAATCCGCACGGTGTTTTATGGCATTGCAGCGTTGGTGCTCCCGGTGTTTGCCTTCCAGGAGGGCGTGTACGGCTTGCAGCTTTGGCTGAAGATTTTGTTCTCTTTTGGAAGTAAAAGTAAAACACCTTGGGCAGGCAATGGCATCAACAGCATGTTCGCACATGGGGCGCATCTGGTGGACCTGATTGCCGGAACCAGCAATGCAACGGTATCTTTTTTTGCAGCAGCCTTTGCTGTGGCGGCGGTACTGGTTGTGTGTGCTCTGCTCTGCCGCCAGGAATGGCAGGCGTTGCTGCTGATTACCGTGGCTATGATGTACCAAAGCCAGGGCAACTATATTTACTGCATGGCGCTGATTCCGCTGGCGTATTTTCTTGCACAGGAAAAGGTGATGACACGTCAAAATATATTGCCTTTTGCGGTTTTGATGGTATTTAATCTGCCGCTTCCAATCTTTGAAGAGCGTAACTCTTATATTCGCAACACCATTGTACAGTTGGCAATACTGACAGCTATCATCTGGGGCGTTGTACAGGCAGTAAATTGTGTGTTGGCAGCGCTGAAAACCAAAAAGCCTGAACAATCAAAACTAGATAGAAAAAGCTGCACGCAGCACGCTGGTTACTTTCGGCGCTTCACTGGGGGCATTGGCAGTTTCCCTTGCCGTTTTCTATGGCGTGTGGGTGCTGTATAATGCGCCGTCTATTACCATGCAGCTGGGGGATGGCATTTATAACACAGAATATTATACTCCTGAAAACTCCAACAAAGAGCTGCCGTTTTACTGGTGCAAGAAAAGTGCGGAGATCAAACTGGTAAACCCGCAGCTGAATACGGAAAGGTACACCTTTACCTTTACAGTGGGGGATTATTTCTTTGATATTTCTGACCGCCCCAGCATTACCATTACCTTCGGTGACAGTAGCCAGACCTTTGTGGTCAGCCAGGAAAACATGAAAATCCGCTATACCGTGGATGTTCCTTTTGGTGAAAGTACAATCGATATTAGCTACAGCGGCAAGCGGGTCGATGCCCCGCAGGATTCCAGAACTTTGTATTTTGTAATGGTTCAGCCGCAGCTTGAACGGATTAAATAAAAGGAGGACACTCTCAATGAAACAGCGTCTGGCCGATTATGTGGCCGATTTTCTTGCGGCGCACGGCGTTACGGATGTGTTCAGCGTGGTGGGCGGCGGCGCCATGCATCTGAATGATGCACTGGGCCACCACCCGGCGCTGCATGTTACCTATAACCATCATGAGCAGGCAAGTGCCATTGCGGCGGAAGCATACGCCCGCATTGATAACAAAATTGCCGCCCTGTGCGTTACCACCGGCCCCGGCGGCACCAACGCCCTGACCGGTGTGGTGGGCGGCTGGCTGGATTCCATCCCTATGTTCGTGATCTCCGGCCAGGTTCGGTACGATACCACGGCCCGCTATGCCGCGCAGTTTACCGATGGCCTGCCCCTGCGCGCGGTGGGCGACCAGGAATACGATATCACCAAATCTGTTGCCCCCATGACCAAATACGCCACCATGCTGGAAGACCCGAACCAGATCCGCTATGTGCTGGAAAAAGCCTGGCACCTGGCAACCACCGGTCGCCCCGGCCCGGTGTGGATCGATATCCCGGTCAACTATCAGGGCGGCTACATTGAAACCGACAGCTTGCCTGGCTATGACCCGGCGCAGGACGATGCCCGGCTGCCGCCCCCGGTGGACGATGCCACCGTGCAGATGGTGCTGGAAAAGATCCGCCACGCCAAGCGCCCGGTGTTCCACGCCGGATACGGCATCCGGCTTTCCGGCGGGTACACAGCGTTCCGCGCCGTGGCGGAAAAGCTGAACATCCCCATTGTGACCTACTGGAACGCCGTGGACCTGATCGAGGACGAAAACCCGCTTTACTGCGGTCGTGCCGGCAATATGGGCGACCGCCCCGGCAACTGGGCCATCCAGAACGCAGATCTGATTCTGGCTGTGGGCACCCGCATTTCCATCCGCCAGGTGGGCTATAACTGGAAAACCTGGGCCCGCGCGGCGGAAGTCATCATGGTGGATATTGACCGCGCCGAGATGAAAAAGCACACCCTGCATGTGGAGCACCCCGTGTGGGCGGATGCCAAGGACTTTCTGCAAAAGCTGGATGCCGCCGCAGCGCCGCTGACCCCTGTCAGCCAGGCAGCGGACTGGCTGGCAACCTGCCAGCGATGGAAAAAAGATTACCCCGCCGTGCTGCCGCGCCAGTGGGAAGAAAACGGCACCACCGCCAATGTGTACGCCTTTGTGCGCTACCTCAGTTCCCGCCTGCCGGAAAACAGCCTGACCGCAGTTTCCAACGGCGCCTGCTGCGTGGTGGGCAATCAGGCGTATGTCATCCAAAAAGGCAGCCGCATGGCCAACAACAGCGCCATTGCCAGCATGGGTTACGGCCTGCCCGCCGCCATTGGCACTTGCATTGCAGGCGGCCGCCGTACCACCATCTGCCTGGAAGGCGATGGCTCTATCATGATGAACCTGCAGGAATTGCAGACCATCCTGACAAATAAGCTGCCGATCAAGATTTTCCTCATCAACAATAACGGCTACCACTCCATCCGCCTGACCCAGAACAACCTGTTCAAAGACCATTGCAAGATCGGCATTGGGCCGGAGAGCGGGGATCTGTCCTTCCCGGAGTTCCGCAAAATTGCCGAAGCGTTCGGCTACCCGTATTCCTGCGCACATTCCAACGCTGAGATGAAACAGGTGGTGGATGCCGCCCTTGCCGCAGAAGGCCCGACTTTCTGCGAGATCTTTACCGATACCCAGCAGGTCTGGGAGCCGAAGAGCGCCACCAAGCGCCTGCCGGACGGCACACTGGTCAGCCCGCCGCTGGAGGACCTGGCACCGTTCCTGCCGCGGGAAGAGCTGGAAAAGCAGATGTTTATCCCCTTGGTGCCGGAAGGGTAAGAAAATAAAAAATGAAAAAAGCGCGGAATGGCAATATTGAATTGCTGCGGTTTGTATTTTGCGTGGGGGTGGTATTGTTCCATGCGTGGTACGTGCGCAGGGGATATATCGGCGTTGAATTCTTTTTTATCGTAACAGGGTATTTTCTTGCCGAAAAGATATGCCGGTTAAACGCAAGAGAAACAACCTGCCCTTCGCTAGAAAATGCCATGAAAGAAGCGACATGGGATGTGCTCAAGCGTTATCGTTTGATATTTCCATACTTTCTTGTGGCAACCGTTTTGGGGTTTATAGTGCGTGCCTATGCACAACAGTGGGACAGCGCTACAATTCTGTTGAATTTACAGCTGATTCCGGCAGATTTCCTGTATTTACAGAACTTTGGGTTTTCTGTAGCCTCCACAACAGGGGTGCTATGGTATCTTTCCGCAATGACTTTTGCGGTCTGGGTGCTGTATCCGCTGCTGCGCAGGCATTATGGCTTGACTGTGCAGGCGACCCCGGCAGCAATCCTGCTGATACTGGGCGTGATCCTGCAGAACTGTGGTTCACTGGATGCCCCATGTACACTTCTGTTTGGCTGGGTTAATACCGGAATGCTGCGTGCCTTTGCAGGAATTCTGGGAGGGGTAGTAGCAAACAGGGCTGCATCAACTCTGAAAAAAATTGATGTAGGGAAAAAGATGACCGCGATGATGACAGCCGTGGGCACAGCATTGTGCAGCCGGCTGCTGCAGGCCGGGGTGTACCGTGGTGGCGGTCTGCCGCCCCGGCAGCCCGCGGGCCGTAGCGCTGCCCAAGGATGCGAACCTGTATGTAGTTGCCTGCGATGCCGCCAACCTGGCGGATTTGCCGCAGTGCATGGCCGCAGCCGGGCTGCCCGTGCAGGCGGATGCCTTTTTCCACCTGGCGTGGGCGCACACCATTGGCGCGGGCCGCAATGATATGCCGGCTCAGATTGAGAATATCCGCTATACCATTGATGCCGTGCGCACCGCGGCGGCAATGGGCTGCCGTGTGTTTGTTGGTACCGGCAGCCAGGCAGAGTATGGCCGTGTGGACGGTGTTCTGCGGGCCGATACCCCCACAAACCCCGAAAGCGGGTACGGCATGGCCAAGCTGTGTGCAGGCCAGATGAGCCGTACCGAGGCCGCCGCCCTGGGCATGGACCATGTGTGGGCGCGTATCCTTTCGGTTTACGGCCCGCATGACGGCCCCAACACGATGATCTCCGCCACCATCCAAAAACTGCTGGCCGGGCAGTGCCCGGACCTGACGGCAGGGGAGCAGAAGTGGGATTATCTTTACTCCGCCGATGCTGCGGATGCACTGTACCGCATGGCCTGCCATGGCCGCAGCGGTGCCGTGTACCCGGTGGGCAGCGGCACCGCCCGCCCCCTGCGGGAATATATTGAGACCCTGCGTGATGCCATCGACCTGGCCCTGCCGCTTGGCCTGGGCAAAATCCCTTACGGGCCGCAGCAGGTCATGTTTTTGCAGGCGGATATCACTCAGCTTGCGGCGGATACCGGCTTTGCGCCGCGCACCGCCTTTGCCGATGGCATCCGCGCCACCATTGCGTGGGCAAAAACGCAAAAGCAAACCAATTAAGCCAATAAGGAATAACCCCGTCCGTGCGGGCAGGACCCGCATGGACGAACAGGAGCCAGACAGTATTTATGCAGTTGACCTACCAAAAGTTAAAGCCGTTTGCCTTATCCTATCTCACCGCGCCGCTGGCGGTGTTTTTTGCGGGGTATCTCCGCGCGCCGTTTGCCGTTGCAGGCCTGGCCGTGCTGGCCTTTGCCTGGTGGTATGCCGTGTGCAAAACGCCGCAGGTTAAGCAAGTGGGGCAAGAAGAGCAGGGCATTACGCTTTCGGTGCCAAAGCTGGTGCTGCTGTTTGCCCTGATGCTGTTGTGGGGCTACCTGGGCGGTCAGACAGGCTTTTTTTACCAGAACTCGGACTGGGGTTACCGCAACGCCATTTACCGGGATCTGATCACAAACAGCTGGCCGGTGTATTACTCGCAAAAGGATACGGCGCTGGTGTATTATATCGGGCACTGGCTGGTCCCGGCGGCGCTGACCAAACCGGTATACGCCCTGTTTGGGCTGGATGCCGCCTGGATGTTCGCCCGTATGGCCCTTTGGGGGTGGACGGCGCTGGGCACCTATCTGGCGGCGCTGAATTTGTTGGTCTACCTGCGTGCCGATACCGACAAAAAGCAGGGGATCGGCCTGCTGTTTTTGATTTTCTTCAGCGGCATGGATATTCTGGGCGCGCTGTACAGCAGCCGACTGCCGGACCTGCTGGCCTATGACGCTATGCACCTGGAATGGTGGACGAATGATTTCCAGTTCAGCTCCCTGACGACCTGCCTGTTCTGGGTGTTCAACCAGACAGTGGGGGCATGGCTGGCAACCGTCTGCTTTTTGCAGGAGAAAGACTGCCGCAACTACCTGCTGCTGGGCACGGCCTGCCTGATGTGCGGCCCCTTCCCATTTGTGGGGCTGGTTATTTTTATGGTGGTGCGCGGCATTGTTCTGCTGGCACAGCGTCAAAAAGGCGTGCTGCAATCGGCGTTCTCCCCGGCCAATGTGCTGGTGCTGGTTGTGGTGCTCAGCATTACGGCCAGTTATTTTTTGGCCAATAACGCCTTTGGCTACAGCGTTCTGGGCGAAACTATCGCCGGGAACCAGGCAGTGCAGCAGACTTTTGGCCAAAACGTTCTGACCAGCCTGCAAAAAGGCATGCTGGTATTTTACCTGCTGGATGCCGGCATCTATCTGCTGCTGCTCTGGCGGCAGAACCGCCGCAGCTGGCTGTTTTATACCTGCGCCGTGTCGCTCTTCATCATTCCGTTCTTTAAGGTGGGACAGGGGTGCGATTTCTGCATGCGGGTATCCATCCCGGCTATCTTTATCCTGATGACCCTCTGTGCCCGGTACTTTATCGCCTTGGTGGGCACCAAATGGCGGAACGGTACGCTTGCACAGCATGCTGTGACCATTCTGCTGGCGGCAACGCTGCTGATCGGTGCCTGCACCCCGGCCATGGAAATTTACCGCGGCATCTGCCACATTGCCAAAGAGGGGACTTTCTGCCTGGAAAACGAGGAGCCCTACACCCTGGCGGACCGCCCTGTAAGCCTGAACTTTGAAACGCAAAACTGCGAAAATAAATTGTTCTTTACCTATTTTGCAAAATAGTGTATAGTGATAAGGGTCTGCCCGGCTATTGCGGCAGTGGGCCAAAGACTAAACTTAAAGGAATGAAACCTGCATGAGCGAGAAGAAAAAAGTCATCTCTGTTATGATCCCTACCTATAACGAGGAGGAGAACGCCCGCCCCATCTATGAGGCGGTGCGGGATGAGATTCGGAAGGACTGCCCGGATTATGACTATGAGATCCTTTTTATTGATAATAAAAGCCAGGATCGTACCCGCCGGATCATTACGGACATCTGCGCGCAGGACCCCAAGGTCAAAGCCATTTTTAACAGCAAGAACTTTGGTCAGTTCAACAGCCCCTATTACGGTATGATCCATACCACAGGGGACTGCACCATTACCATCTGCGCGGACTTCCAGGACCCGGTGGAGATGATTCCAAAGTTTGTGGCTGAATGGGAAAAAGGCTACAAAATTGTAATCGGCAAAAAGACCACCAGCCAGGAAAACCCTGTCATGTATTTTTTGCGGGACTGTTACTACAAAACCATCAAAAAGATGAGCAATGTGGAAATGATCGAGCAGTTTACCGGGTTTGGCCTGTACGATAAGCTTTATCCAGACCCTGCGTGATTTGCACGACCCCACCCCGTTTTTGCGCGGGATTGTGGCGGAGCTTGGCCCCGAGCGCAAGGAGATTGAATACACCCAGCCCAAGCGCCGGGCAGGCAAGACCCACAACAACTGGTACAGCCTGTTTGATGCCGCCATGCTCAGCTTTACCAGCTACACCAAGATTGGGATGCGGATGGCGGAGTTCTTCGGCTTTTTCTGCGCGGCGGTCAGCTTTATCCTGGGGCTTGTGTTCCTGGTGGCAAAGCTGATCCACTGGAATACCTTTGCTGCGGGTTATGCCCCGATGATTATTGCCGTGTTCTTTGTGGGTGGTGTGCAGCTGACCTTTCTGGGATTTTTGGGCGAGTACATCATGGCAATGAATGCCCGTATTATGGACCGCCCCTTGGTGGTGGAAGAAAAGCGGCTGAATTTTGAACCCGAAACGCCGGAAAGTGATACTACCCGCGCCCAGTAAGACCGAGTGGTTATAATAGATTGCGAGTTGACAGTAAAACAATGATTCCTTTTAATATTCCCCCGCAGGTTGGTACAGAGCTGGACTATATGCGCCAGGCCATGGCCAACAATAAAATCTGCGGCGATGGCCCTTTTACCCGCCGCTGTGATGAATGGATGGAACAGCGGTTCCATGCGGGCAAGGTGCTGCTGACCACCAGCGGCACCACCGCGCTGGAAATGGCTGCCCTGCTGTGCGGCATCCAGCCCGGTGATGAGGTGATCCTGCCCAGCTACACATTTTCTTCCACGGCAACGGCCTTTGTTTTGGCTGGGGCCAAGCTGGTGTTTGTGGATATCCGCCCGGACACCATGAACATTGACGAAGCAAAAATTGAACCCGCCATTACCGAAAAAACCAAAGTCATCTGCGTGATGCACTATGCCGGTGTGGCCTGCGATATGGATACCATCATGCAGATTGCGCGCCGCCATAACCTGAAGGTGGTGGAAGATGCCGCCCAGGGCGTGATGGCCAGCTATAAGGGCAGGGCACTGGGCACCATCGGTGATTTTGGCTGCTACTCTTTCCATGAGACGAAGAACTTCTCAATGGGGGAGGGGGGCGCGCTGGTCATCAATGACCCCGAAACCGTGACCAAGGCCGAAATCCTGCGGGAAAAGGGTACCAACCGCGCCAGTTTTCTGCGCGGCCAGGTAGATAAATACACCTGGGTTTCTTATGGCTCCAGCTACCTGCCCAGTGATCTGAATGCCGCTTACCTGTGGGCACAGCTGGAACAGGCCGATACCATCAATACAGACCGTACCAACAGCTGGGATTATTACGCACAGGAGCTGGCACCGCTGGCTGAAGCAGGCCTATTGGAGCTGCCCACCGTGCCGGAAGGCTGTGTGCATAACGGGCATTTGTTCTATGTCAAGCTGCGGGACCTGGAACAGCGCACCGAGTTCATTGCTTATTTGAAAGCCCACGGTGTGGCATCGTCTTTCCATTATGTGCCGCTGCACAGCGCCCCGGCGGGCATCCGATACGGCCGCTTTGCCGGTGTGGATGAATACACCACAAAGGAAAGCAACCGCCTGACCCGCCTGCCGCTGTACTATGGTCTGACCGAAGCCGACCGCGCAGCCGTGGTGCAGGTGGTCAAAGACTTTTTTGCACAGAAATAACATGCCCAGTGCATGAAATCAGCAATATAACAAAAATCCGTATCCCAAATGCCAAGCAGGGCAGGAGGATACGGATTTTTCTGTTTGTTCTTTTAAAATTAAGCGAAAGTTCTCCACGGAACAATGAGGTCAGGGCACGGGGTACGAAACGCTTGCCTGTTTGTATAAAAAACCAAGGGCAAGACCGCATAATTCTAAGCGCCGATACGGCGAGCGAGGTGCGGCAGCTGCTAAGCCAAAAGCGCAGATAATACTGGATGCTGCAAAGGTGAGCGCCGCCAGTGGCGGAAACAGCGAACCGAAGCAGGGGCAGCGGTCGCAGAGTGCGAGGGGCTTTTGCCCCGAAGCACGATGCGGGTACCGCAACCCGACATTATCGAGCATTTTGGCAACGCAGATGCCGTGCCGCAGCTGCCGGAGCGGTGCTTGAGCCGCAAGGCGGGAATTGTGCGGTGTTGCCCAAGGTTTCTACAGGGAAATAATGCCGTTCACTTTCCCCACCCGCTGCTTTGCACCATGGTTTCATCGCTCAGCATCCACAGGGCTTCCACATCGTTCAGCTGCTCGATCAAAGCCTGCCCTTTTTCTACCGGCATGCAGAACACACCGGTGGAAAGCGCATCCCCCAGGCCGCTGTCACTGCTTACAATGGCAACGCTGTTCATGTAGCGGGCAGGCTGCAGGGTGGTCAGGTCAATCAGGTGGTGGTAGCGTACACCGTCCACGGTAAAGTAACGCTGGTAGTCCCCGCTGATCACAAGGCTTTGCTCCGGCTGCAGCTCCACGGTATCCACATAGCTTGCGGTGGCGTATTGGCCGTCCTGATCCGGCCAGGGGTTATCGACCCCGGCAACCCAAGGCCCGCTGTTGGGCTTGGTGCCAATGGCGCGCACATTGCCACCCACGTTCAACAGGGCGCTGGTCAGGCCGCGGGCTTCGGCTGCCTGGGCGCATTGCTCCACCGCATAGCCTTTGCCAATGCTGCCAACGTCCAGCTGCAATTCCGGGTCTGCAAAATACACCGTCCCGGTATTCTGGTTCAAAATCAAATCATCCATATTGCAGTGGGCAGCCGCAGCCTGCAGGTCGGCGGTTTTGGGCAGAATATCGGCGCTTACCTCGGCTCCATCGCCCGCGGCGGTGCGGGCATCGTGCCAGTAGCGCAGCACCGCCCCGGCAGCGGCATTGCAGGCACCGTCCGTTGCCTGATACATCTCCTGCGCGAAGGTCAGCAGGTTCATAATCTCATCCCCAACGGCAACGGGGGCAGCGGCGGCTCCGGCGTTTACATCCGCCAGGTTGGTCATGCCGTCATAGTGGTTGTAAATATCATACAGCTGGTTATACCGCAGCAGGTCTGCATGCAGGGCGGTCATCTGGGTGTTCCAGTCGGCTTCACTGTCGGCATAGCCGCTGATGACAGTAACGGTGTCAAACACATCCCACCAAGTTACGCTGTAGCGCTGGGGGCTGGTGGTTCCAGTTGCCGCACAGCCGCTCAGCAGCAGGCAGAGCGCCAGCACCGCACAGGTCAGGCGGCGCTTCATGCCTGGCCTCCCACGTGTTCATGCTCGCGGTTCAGTTCGGCCAGCAGGGCAGCAAGGGTCCAGCTGCGGCTGGTGGGGGTTACCATGGCGCGCAGTGGGATCACCGCCCCGCCGCGGCGCACTTCATCCACAAACTGGCCCAGATCGCCGTTGTCATGCCGCAGCCCGCTCACAATCATGGCCGGGCGCTCCGGTACATCCGGGGCGGGGGCGGCTTCACCGCTAGTGTGCCGCCCGGTGCAAAGGGCTTCTATGGTGGTGTCCAGGTCGGCGGCGGTCAAAAGGCGGACTTTCAGGCGGCTCAGGCGTGCAGCGTGTTCCACCGCGGCGTGCTCGGCACTGCCGGGGGCAACCTGCCACAGCAGCACACAGCGCGGTTCCTGCTGGATTCTGGCTTTCATAACAATACCTCGTTATGCCTGCCCGCAGCCGGGCAGGCAGCAATCATAAAATCAAAATGTGCGGCGCAGGGGTCAGTCCCGCGCCGCACGGTGGAAAAGGTTCAATTACAGGTCAGGGTGATACTCTTTGCAGGTGCATTTTTTCCATTTCAGGCCGCTGCCGCAGGGGCAGGGATCGTTGCGGCCAATCTTGGTCACGCGCACAGGGGTGGCACCCTTGGCACCAGCCTGAGCCGGTGCGCCTTCGCCGGTGGGCTTGGCAACCTGTTCGCGTTTCGGCTCCTGGTTCTGCTGGCGCACTTCAATGGTCAGCAGCATGTGTACGGCATCCTCGCGGATGGTGGCGATCATCTCGTCAAACATGGCAAAACCTTCAATGCGGTATTCCACAATGGGGTCGCGTTGGCCGTAACCGCGCAGGCTCATGCCCTGCTTCAGCTGGTCCATGTTGTCAATGTGCTCCATCCACTTGGAGTCAACATTGCGCAGCAGGCAGATACGCTCCAGTTCGCGCATCATGGGGGCACCGTACTTCTGCTCCTTGCTTTCCAGAATGCTCATGCCGCGCTCATACAGCACCTTGGCAACATCCTCGCGCTTCAGATCATTCAGCTGCTCGGCAGTGTAGTTAAAATCAGTGGGCAGGCACAGCCAGTTCAGGTAGTGGCGGCGCAGGGCGGCAAAATCCCAATCGTCGGCGGTTTCGCCGCTCAGGAAGGACTCGCAGGTCTCGTCGATGGACTGCTTCATCATCTCGTGCAGCTTGTCGGAGATATCCTCGCCGTCCAGCACCATCTGACGCTGCTTGTAGATGATCTCGCGCTGCTGGTTCATGACATCGTCATACTGCAGCACCTGCTTACGGATGGCAAAGTTGGAAGCTTCCAGCTTTTTCTGGGCGCTCTCGATCGTGTTGGTGATCAGCTTGTTCTCGATGGGCATGTCCTCGTCCAGGCCCAGGGTATCCATCAGGCCCTGCACGCGCTCACCGCCGAAAATGCGCATCAGGTCATCTTCCAGGCTCAGGAAAAAACGGGATGCACCGGGGTCGCCCTGACGGCCGGCACGGCCGCGCAGCTGGTTATCAATACGGCGGCTTTCGTGGCGTTCAGTGCCAATGATGAACAGGCCGCCAGCTTCGCGCACAGCCTCGGCTTCGCGCTTGACTTCCGGTTCATATTCTGCAACCAGCTCGTCAAAGCGCTTGCGGGCAGCCAGAATATCAGCATCCTGGGTGTCGGCATGGCCGTCGCACTCGGTCATCAGCATTTCAACTTTTGCTTCATAGGCTGTGTCCGGGGCAGGGGGGATGGGCAGGCCCTGTGCCTTGGCGCGGGCTTTGGCGTGCTCGTATTCGTCCTTCAGCACTTCCAGGTCGGCATTCATCTGGCGGGTCAGCTCTTTGCGCAGGGTGGCCTTTGCCATATAGGTCACGTTGCCGCCCAGCATGATATCGGTGCCGCGGCCAGCCATATTGGTGGCGATGGTCACAGCGCCCTGCTTACCGGCCTGTGCAACGATTTCGGCTTCGCGCTCATGCTGCTTTGCGTTCAGCACATTGTGCTCAATGCCGCGCTTTTTCAGCAGCTTGGAAAGCGCCTCGCTCTTTTCCACGCTGACGGTACCAACCAGAACGGGCTGGCCCTTGGCGTGGCATTCGGCAACCTGCTCGATCACGGCATTATACTTGCCGTTGATGGTCTTGTACACGCTGTCCGGCAGGTCCTTGCGGGCGCGGGGCTTGTTGGTGGGGATGGATACGATCTGCAAGCCGTAAATTTCGCTGAACTCGTCCGCTTCGGTGGAAGCCGTACCGGTCATGCCGCCCAGCTTTTTGTACATGCGGAAATAGTTCTGGAAGGTGATGCTGGCCAAAGTCTTGCTCTCAGCAGCAACGGTCACGCCTTCCTTGGCTTCAATGGCCTGGTGCAGACCGTCATTGAAACGGCGGCCATACATCAGACGGCCGGTGAATTCATCAACGATGATGACCTCGCCGTCTTTCACGATATAGTCGGTATCACGGTGCATCACACCGCGGGCCTTGATGGCACCGTCAATATAGTGGCGCAGGGTCATGTTGTCGGCATCGGCCAGGTTCTCAACATTGAACCATGCTTCGGCTTTCTTAACGCCGCTTTCGGTCAGGGTGCAGGTCTTGTGCTTTTCGTCCACAACGTAATCACCGTCAACCTGTTCATCGGCTTCCACTTTGTCGTCCAGTTCAACGATGACAGACTTTTTCAGCGTTTTGGCAAAGTCGTCCGCGCGCTTGTACATCACGCTGGAATCTTCGCCCTTGCCGGAGATGATCAGCGGGGTACGGGCTTCATCAATCAGGATGGAGTCCACCTCGTCCACGATGGCGTAAGCATGGCCGCGCTGCACCATGCTGGCCTTGTAAACCACCATGTTGTCACGCAGGTAGTCAAAGCCAAACTCATTGTTGGTGCCGTAAGTAACATCCGCCAGGTAAGCCTTGCGGCGGTCCTGCGGCTGCACGTCATGGATAACCAGGCCGACCGTCAAGCCAAGAAAGCGGTAAACCTTGCCCATCCATTCGCTGTCGCGCTTGGCCAGGTAATCGTTGACGGTAACAACATGCACGCCTTCGCCGGTCAGGGCATTCAGGTAAACGGGCATGGTGGCCACCAGGGTCTTGCCTTCACCGGTCTGCATCTCGGCAATGCAGGAACGATGAAGCACAATGCCGCCGATGATCTGCACCGGGTAGGGCTTCAGGCCCAGCACACGCCAGTCCGCTTCGCGGCAGACGGCGAACGCTTCGGGCAGGATATCGTCAAGGCTGGCCCCGTTTTTCAGCTTTTCTTTCAGGTACGGGGTTTTGGCCTGTAATTCTTCGTCAGTAAGTTTCTGCATTTCGGGCTCAAGTTCCAGCACCTTGTTGGCAATGGGTTTGATGCGCTTGAGCTCTTTGTCGGAAAAATTACCGAACAGTTTTTCCATAAAAGACATAAGTAAACACCTGTATTTCTGCCGCATGGCGGCGAATGGATCAGCAGGGGAACCCCTGTTGGATACAATGCTATACTTTAATATAATACACCCGCGCAGGGTACTGTGTCAAACCTGCGCGGGTGTAAAATGCAAATATTAAACTGTTTCAGCGGCTTTTGTTGAAACTTGGCCGGTTATCATGTGCGCTTGCAGCGCTTTTGGCCTGCTTTTCGTTGCTGATGAACAGCAGCACCAGCATCAGATGCAAACAAAGCCGATGGCGTCCCACACGGTAAAGGGAGAACCGAGCACCAGCGTGCTGATGATGGCCGCCGTAACCGGTTCCGCAAAGCTGAACAGGCTGGATTTCTGCGGCCCAATGTACTTGACGCCGCTCATGTAACAGCTGAACGCCAGCACGTTGCCGATGAGCACGACCGCCGCAATACCGGCAATGCCGGCCGCGTTGGGTACGTAGTTCATCCGCCACGGGCGGAACACCAGCGCAAAGAAGGTGCCGCCCATCAGGAATGCCCAACCCTGCAGCATGGGTGTGGGGTACTGTTTTTGCAGGTTTTGGGGCCATATGGTGTAAATAACAACGCAGAACGCGCTGATAATACCAACGACCAGCGCAGCGGGCGAAACCGCCATGTTGGTCAGGCTGCCGTGGGTGGTCAGCATAAATACACCACCCAGCGCCAGCACAATGGAGAACACCTCAAACAGCCGCGGCGCACGCTTTTGCTGGATGCAGACCACCAGCAGAATCAGCACGGGGGAAAGATCCTGCAAAATGGTGCCCACACCGGCGCTGGAAAGCTGGATGGTCAAAAAGTAGGTGAACTGGCAAAAGCTGACGCCAGCCAGGCCATAGATCACAAGGTCGCGCGCGTTGCGCCAGCTGCGCCAGGGGTTCACCAGTTGGCGCCAGTTGCGCACACCGTAATAGATGCACAGAATCACACCGGCCAAAAACAGCCGGATGGGCACCAGCCAGGTGGAATCCATGCCCTGGCGGGTAAACAGATACTGCCCCACGCAGCCGGAAACACCCCAGCACATGCCGCCGAACATTGTCAGCAGAGCGCCTTTTACGCTATCCGTCATTCGTTATGATCTCCTATCCCAAAACTTGTTACAGTTCGTTCAGGCAATACTGCGCAGCGGCCAAAACATCCGGCACAACGGGGGCACCGGTGGCACGCAGCTGCTGTGAGCTCTGATGCCCAGCGGTTTGCAGCACACACCGCACGCCCAGCGCCTGGGCAACCTCAAAATCGTGGACAGAATCCCCGATCATAATAGCCTGCGCCGGTACGGCACCGCGCTGCTTCAGTTCAGTCAGATAAGCCAGGCCGACTTCCACTTTGCTGCGGGCGTAAATATTATCCAACCCCAGCAGGCGGTCAAAGTAGGGGCGCACTCCGCGCTCCGTGACCTGCTGTTCCAAAACCGGCAAGTTGGAAGCCGAAAGAATGACCTGCTGCACCCCGGCACCTTTCAAAAGGGAAAGGGCGGGCACAGCACTTTCTGCCAGCGGGCAGGCCCCGGCGCGGGCCAGGTAATCCTGCATGTAATCATCGGCAAGTTCTTTGTAGGAGTTTTTGGAAAAATCGAACCCTGCGCGAATATAATAATCTTCAATCGGGAAGCCAAAAATCTCACGGTACTGGGCAAGGCTGTATTGCTGCGGGTAATGATAGATGCGGAGCAGACGGTTGAGCGCGTCCACACAAAGGGCAACATCATCCAGCAGGGTGCCGTTCCAGTCCCATAAAACAAGGCTCGGTTTCATGGCAGCTCCTTTTAATGAATACAGGGAAAGCGATTATTGTTCTACAAAAATTTTGTTCAGGGATTCGTTGCTCTCGATCAGCTTGACCAGGGCAACACCCAGCACGCAGCAGCTGATGATCTCACCAACGCCAACAGCAACGGCGTTGAATACCGCCATGGTGGCCGTGGGGGCAGAATCCGAGAAGAACACAGTGATTTCAAACGCGCCAACGATCAGTGCATTGGCGATAACAGGAGGGAAAGACGCCGGAATTGCCAGCCCTTTCCAGCGCACATTGCGCAGGGCATAGGTGGCAAGGCAGGCAATCAGGGTGGCGGCGGTGCCAAACACCACATCCACCATGGTGGAACCCAGCAGGTTTGCCAGCAGGCAGCCCAGGGTAACGCCCACAATGTATTCGGCCCCAAACACCGGCAGCAGGCAGAATGCTTCGGCCACGCGCACCTGTACCGCGCCGTAAGAGAACGGCTGCAATACCAGGCAAAGCACGGTGTAAACTGCGGCGATCATGGCGCAGCGTACCAGGGTTTGAACGGACAGTTTGTTTTTGCTAGTAGACATAAAATTACACTCCGGCGGATAGATTTTGACCGCGCCCAAGACCGCCAGGCTTGGGTGGGTTTGCGCCTGAAAACCAGGCGGAGCCTAAAATCCTAAGTTGCTCAACAAATTGTTATTATAACAAATGAAAATGGGGGATACAAGGGGGAAAGGGGCATAATATTGCAGCAAAAGAGCAAAATACTGCCTTTGCAGACAAAAAATCCCGCACCGGGCGGGCTGCCGGTGCGGGAAAATGATAGAGAGGTTTGTTACCAGGGCGCGTTATCCAGCGGGCAGTGCATGTCTGTGCGGGCGGCGCGCATTTCCACATAGCAGCCGCACTGCATGCAGGTCCCGGCGTTAAGGCTGGGGCAGGTGCGGCAATGTTCCAGCCGGGCAGTGTATTCCGCATCCGGGGTGCGCACACGGCGGGGCATGGTGGCGCGGTAGCGCACCACGCTGGCGTAATAGTCGTTTTCGTCCGCCATATCCTGCAATAAGCAGCGGCGGCAGCGCTTGGGCTGGGCTTCCATTACTGGTTCACCACAAAAGCGGCTACGCTGCACGGCGGCAGGGTGGCGGTAAAGCCGTCCGCCGTCAGGCTGGTGTTCAGTTCCGCGGGGACAACCTGCTCCGGCGCGGCAAAGGTGTTGTGGGCGGCGGGGGAACCGGCCAGCACGCGGGCTGTTACACCGGTGGGCTTGGCCCCGCCCAGCATGCAGGTAACAGGGATAGCTGCCGTATCGTTCAGGTTGGCCGCAGTGACCAGAATACTGCCGTCTGCCTGCTGGCTGGCACTGACATGCAGATCGGGCACTGCCTGGTCATCGTGGTTCAGCAGGGTGGTCTCCGCATAGCTTTCCAGCTGCTTGGCACCCTGGTGGCCCTTGTACATTTCAAATATATGATAGGTCGGGGTCAGCACCATCTTGCTGCCTTCGGTCAGAATCATGGCCTGCAGCACGTTGACCATCTGGGCAATGTTGGCCATGCAGACGGTATCACAGTGGTTGTTGAAGATATTCAGGTTGATGGCCGCCACCAGCGCATCGCGCATGGTGTTCTGCTGGTAAAGGAAGCCGGGGTTCGTGCCCGGTTCCACATCGTACCAGGTGCCCCATTCATCCACGGCCAGGCCCACTTTGCGGTCACCCTGATACTGCTTGATAATGCGGGTGTGGTTCTCCACCAGCTCTTCCATCTGCAGGGTCTTGTGCAGGGTGGTATAGTATTCCTCATCGGTAAAGTCTGTGGCCGAGCCCTTGTGCTGCCAATCCTCATGGGGCACGGTATAGTAATGCAGTGATACCGCATCTACGGCCTGCCCGGCGCGCTCCATCACGGTTTTGGTCCAGTGGTAATCCGCCACGTTGGCGCCGGATGCGATCTTGAAGATTTTGTGCTCCGGCGAGTAGTTGCGCAGGTAGGTGGAATATTGGCGGCACAAATCGGCATAATACTCGGCACGCATACTGCCGCCGCAGCCCCAGGCTTCATTGCCAATGCCCCAGTATTTTACGTTGAACGGTTCGTCCTGCCCGTTGGCGCGGCGCTCTGATGCCATGGGGGAAATGCCGCCCATGTTGCAGTATTCCACCCAGTCCGAAAATTCCTGCACGGTGCCGCTGCCCACATTGCCGCTGAAATATGCTTCGCAGCCAATCTGGCGGCACAGCTCCATAAATTCATGGGTGCCAAAGCTGTTATCCTCGGTCACGCCGCCCCAGTTGGTGTTTACAATGGTTTTGCGGTTCTCCTTGGGGCCAATGCCGTCGCGCCAGTGATAGGTATCGGCAAAGCAGCCGCCCGGCCAACGCAGCACGGGCACATGCAGGGCTTTCAGCGCGGATACAACATCATTGCGCATGCCGTTGGTGTTGGGAATATCAGAAGCCTGACCGACATAAATGCCCTGATAGATGCAGCGGCCCAGATGCTCCGAAAACTGACCGTAAATGTTGGGGTTGATGGTGCCAACCGAACGGTTGACGTTCACAAAAATACATGCCATAAAAACACCTCACAAAAGTAAAAAAATACCTATGGCAACACCGCACAATTCCCGCCTTACGGCTTAAGCACCGCTCCGACGGCTGCGGCACGGCATCTGCGTTGCCAAAATGCTCGATAAGACATCCAGTATTATCTGCGCTTTTGGCTTAGCAGCTGCCGTGCCTCGCTCGCCGTATCGGCACTTAGAATTATGCGGTATTGCCCATAAAAAGCAACATGAAATAGGAACCTAAAAGCACTATAACAAACTCCGTTCGTTATGTCAATCTCCTATAAATAAAAAATAAACCCTGCATTCCGGCAGAAGCACAAAATGCAGGGCAGATAAAAGCAAACAAAGAAGCAAATAGAAAGCAAGAATAAGCGAATTTACAAGAAAAAGCAGTTGCAGTTACAGGAAAGCTCAGCCTGCATACAATGCTCCTAACTCCTAACTCCTAACTTTATTCCCACTTCTCCCAAACCTCCGGCCGGTACCCCACTGTGGCGGCGCGGCCATTGCGTACAATGGGTTGGCACAAAAGCTGCTGGTTTTCAAACAGTTTGTCAGCCTGCTGGCTTTCGTCCAGCCAGCGCAGCAGGGCAAGGGTATCCTGGTCTTTGGCAGTTTCGTCCACCAGGGCCTGCCAGCCGCCCACGGCCTGGCACACGCGGTCAAACTCACCGCGGCTCAGGCCCTTTTCTTTCAGGTCCACCATCTGGAACTTGATGCGCCGCTCTTTGAACCAGCGCTGCGCCTTTTTGGTGTCAAAGCTTTTGTTGGTGCCAAAAATCTGGATGTTCATGCGTTTTCCTCCCGCCATCAGTCTGCCTGCGGGACATCCTGGCTGGATGCCACAATGTTATTGACCCACACGCCCTTTTTGACCAGAATAAACCCGATAATGCACTTGAGCAGATCCACCCCGTTCACAAACAGGTAAACGATGGGCAGCGGCAGTGCCGTATAGCGGCTGAGGACAAAGGCAATGGGAAAGTTGATCAGCCAGGTATAGCAGCTGTCAAAAAAGAAGGTGATCAGCGTTTTGCCGCCGGAACGCAGCGTAAAGTAGGCAGCGTTGGAAAAGGCGAACAGCGGCATGCACAGCGCCGCCGTGCGGATCACGCTGGAAGCAAGCTCCCGGATGGCGGGTTCGGTGTTGTAAATGTGGGGGATCAGCGGGCTGAACAGGGTCAGCAGCGTGCCCATCACCGCGCAGCTGGAAACACTCAGGGTGATCATCCGCCATGCGGTGCGGCGTGCACCGGTCATGCGGCTGGCACCAAGCTCCTGCCCAACCAGAATGGCCGTGGCATTGCCCAGCGAAAGGAAAACTTCGTTAAAAATCTGGGTGATGGTGCTGGTAATGTTCATGGCGGCAATGGCCTGGATGCCGCGCACGGAATAGCATTGCAGCAGCATGGCCTGGCTCATGCTCCACAGGCATTCGTTCAGCAGAAGGGGGAAACCCTTGATCGCCACCTGGCGGGCCAGATTGCCGTCAATGTGGAAATTGCGGAACACGCCTTCCATGAACGGGTAGCGCTCGGCACTGCGGTGCGCCCCGCTGACCACGATGACAAACTCCACAAAGCGGCTGAGCGAAGTGGCAATACCGGCACCCACTACGCCCAAAGCAGGAAAGCCGAACAGGCCAAAGATCAACAGGCTGTTGAACACAAAGTTGATGCCCATGGCAATCATGCTGGCGCGCATGGGAAGCGTTGTCTGGCCGGATTCCCGCAGGGTGCTGGCGTAAGCTTGAGTCAGCGCAAAGGGAATCAGCCCCGCCAGCATCACACGCAGGTAGCCCAGGGCATACTCCATCGTGGCGGCGGCATCGGCGGCGGTGGTGTCGGCTGAAATATACAGTTCGATCAGCGGCCGCCCGGCCCCCAGCAGCACTCCGAACGCGATGACCAGCAGGCCGACCGCAATCAGCAGTTTCATGCGCAGGGTCTGGCGCACGCCCTCCATGTTGCCCTGGCCGTAATACTGGGCACCAAAAATGCCCGCCCCGGCCAGCGCACCCCAGATGCACAGGTTGAACACAAACAGCAGCTGATTGATGATGGCAACGGCGCTCATGGGCAGGGTGCCCACCTGGCCAACCATCACATTATCCAGCAGGCTGACCACGTTGGACAGGGTGTTCTGCACAATAATAGGCAGAACCACCACCGCAACATGGCGGTAAAAGGTGCGGTCACCGATCAGGCACTCCCGCAGGGTTAAACTTTTTTGCTCCATACATCCTCCGTTTTACAAGTCTTACACCATAACAAAAATGCTCTTCCCGCACACAGCGGCAGGAAGAGCAGAAAAAAGCAACCCCTTTTTACGGCAGCGGCACCGCGTAATCCACAAGGCGGCGGGGCTTGCCTTCAAATACAATGGCAATACCATCCGGGCCGGTGTTGGCGCTCACAACGCCGCCCAGCTGGAACACCAGCAGCGGCGCATGACCAAACTCTTTTTTGCACAGCTTGACAAGTTCGTCACGCTTGGCGGTGGAGCTGGTGTAAGCAACCATGTAAGGCATTTTCTTCACATCGTCCACGCGGCTCTTGACCCACTTGACCATGGCAGGCGGCACGTTGTTGTCACCGCGCACCTTGGCTTCCACCTTGCTGATGCCATCGTTCAGGCTGATGATGGGGCGGATGCCCATCAAATCGCCCACAACGGCAGCGGCGGCGGAAACACGGCCAGATTTTTTCATCTGCTTTAAGCTGTATGCGGCAAGGCAGATTTCCACCCGGGCCAGCTTGTCCTGCATTTCGCGCAGGCAGGCATCCAGCGGCTCACCGGCACGCACCTTGCGGGCGCACTCGCACAGATACCAGCCATACGGCATGGAGTAGGTGTGCGAATCGATCAGATGAATCTTCATCTTGTGGCCGGGGCGCTCGTCTTCCAGCAGTTCGGCAGCCTTTACGGCGTTATTGTATGTGCTGGAACCACCGGCGTTGATGCACAGGTGCACAAGGTCCTGTATACCGGCGTCTACATATTTGGCATAGATATCCACCCATTCCAGCTGGGTGATGGCGGCGGTGGTGGGTACGCTTTTGGACTGGCGCATCATCTCATAGAACTGGTCGTTGGTCATGTCTTTGCGTTCCAGGTATTCCTTGCCGTCCAGCATAATGTGGAACCCAATCACATCAATGCCGTATTTATCGGTCAGTTCCTGCGGAATGTCGGAGCAGGAATCCGTTAAAAAAGCAACTTTCACATCACTCATCTTTGTTCTCACTTCCATTCAAATCGGGTCAGCTGGCCGTGTGTTTCTAGGTCGGCAAAGTCCCACTGGCGCAGAACTTCGTATACCCCCACAGCTACAGCATTGGATAAGTTCAGGCAGCGCTCGCCTTTCCGCATGGGCATGCGCACGCACTGCTGCTGGTTAGCGGCCAGCAGCTCTTCCGGCAGGCCGGCGTCCTCGCGGCCAAACACCAGATAGGAACCATCCGGATAATGGGCGTCGGTATGGCGCTGCGGCCCCTTGGAGGTAAAGTAGAAGAATGGGCCGTGATTTGCCGCAAAAAACGCATCCAGATCCTGATAATATGTTATATCAAGCTGGCCCCAATAGTCAAGACCGGCGCGCTTTAATTTTTTATCATCGATCGTGAAACCCATCGGCCCAACCAGGTGCAGGCGGGCACCGGTCACGGCGCAGGTGCGCGCAACATTGCCGGTATTCTGGGGGATCTGCGGTTCAACCAGTACAATATTTACAGTTGGCAAAATTTACACATCCTTATTGTTTCTTATTCCGGGTTCTGCATCAGCCGGGGCAGAACGCTTTCCAGCCACACGCCAAGGCGCTCATCCGCTTCGTCGGGGGTGGCTTTCAGGCAGTCGGCCACAAACACGGCGGCAGCCTGTGCGGCGGCGGGCAGTACGTTGCCCTGCAGCAGCCGCCCCACCAGCACCGCACCAAAAATATCCCCCGTGCCATGGAAGCTCTTGGGTACCATGGGGGTGCGCACCAGACTTTCGCCGGTGGCACGGTCTGCCCCAACGCAGGCAATGCCGCGCCCGGCGGCCACACCGGTGATGAGCACCCGCGGGCAGATGCGCGTTAGGCTGCGCCTGGGTCTGCGCGGTATGCAATTCCGCTTCGCCAGTCACACCGGGCATCGGATCGCCCAGCAGCAGGGCGGCTTCGGTGGTGTTGGGCAGAATCAGGCTGGCACGGGAACACAGGGTATACATGGCGGGCACCATTTCCGGCGCAAGGCCGCGGTACATCCGGCCGTGGTCGCCCATCACGGGGTCAACCACCGTCAGGGCGTCCGGCCAAAGGTCCATGGCCTGCTCTACCAGCTTGGCCTGGCTGGGCATCGGCCAGGTAGCCGGAATAAATGCAGTCAAACCGCAGGCCAAGGCGGCGGTAATGCTCCAGGGCTGCGGGGCCGTAACCAGGGTTGGCCAGCTTGGCCGGGGTGCCCAGCCCGCCCGTGTGGGTGGAAAGCACTGCTGTTGGTACGGCAACGGCCTGTGCCCCCAGCGCCGAAAGCACAGGCACAATGACCGAAAGCCCTGCCCGCCCAAAGCCGGGCAGATCATGGATGCACAGAACTGTTTTAGGTGCATTGGACATAAGAAAAACGCTCATTTCTATATCGAATTTAGGTCAGCCCGCAGCAGGGAAGTGAATGCGCGGCGGCTGAAAACGTCTTTTCCAAACGTCTGTACTGATTTTACCACAAACTTCCCCGCAGAAAAAGACGTATAACCACGAAACTGTATGGAAAAACTATCCCCAGGCTGGGATGAATGGAAAGCCGGCATCCCAAAGCCAAAAACACCAAAAGGAGCAATGCAAAATGGAAAACATGATCCCGACCGTTGCCGCTGCCGCCGTGGGGATGGCCATTGGCGGTGCCGCTGTATATGCCGCCACACAGGACCACCGCCAGATCCGCCGCACCGTGCACAGACTTTCCCGCGGGGCAGAAAAAGCTTTGATCGACTTTGACCGCATGGTGGAAAGCTACACCAAATAACAAAAATGCACCGCGTATGATGGCGGTGCATTACATAAAAAAGTAAACAAAATGCCGCAACGGAACCCCATGCCCCGCTGCGGCAGACCCAAACCCCTCTATTTTAAGGGCAATACCGCATAATTCTAAGTGCCGATACGGCGAGCGAGGTGCGGCAGCTGCTAGGCCAAAAGCGCAGATAATACTGGATGCTGCAAAGGTGAGCGCCGCCAGTGGCGGAAACAGCGAACCGAAGCAGGGGCAGCGGTCGCAGAGTGCGAGGGGCTTTTGCCCCCGAAGCACGATGCGGGTACCGCAACCCGACATTATCGAGTATTTTGGCAACGCAGATGCCGTGCCGCAGCCGCCGGAGCGGTGCTTAAGCCGTAAGGCGGGAATTGTGCGGTGTTGCCTAAGGTATTATCACAGGATACGCACGCGGATGGCGGCATCAATGCCGCTGAGCTGTGCGGTTAGGCCGGCATCCACGTTGCCTGTTACATCCAGCATGGTGTAGGCAACATTCTTGCGGCCTTTGTTCACCATGTTCTCAATGTTCAGGTTGGCGGCGGTCAGAATGCCGGTGATGGCAGAGATTGCGCCCGGCTCATTGCGGTGAATGATGCAGATGCGCTTGCCGCCAACGCGCGGCTGGCTGACATCCGGCAGGTTGACACTGTGGGTGATGTTGCCGTTTTTCAGGTAGTCGCTCAGCTCATTGGCTGCCATCACAGCGCAGTTGGTCTCGCTTTCCGGGGTGGAAGCGCCCAGGTGCGGCGTGCAGTAAACTCCTTTCACACCCAGCAGCTCCTCCGCCGGGAAATCGCAGAAATACTGGGCAACCTTGCCGGTGCCGAGAGCATCCAGCAGGGCAAAGTTATCAACCAGCTCACCGCGGGCAAAGTTCAGCACACGCACGCCGTCCTTGCACATGGCCAGCGTCTGGGCATTGATGGTGTTCTTGGTGGAGGGCAGGTACGGCACATGGATGGTCAGATAGTCGCAGCGGGGCAGCATATCGCCCAGGGTGACGCAGTGCTGTACGCTGCGGGACAGGCTCCATGCAGCGTCAATGGAAATGTATGGGTCATAGCCCAGAACTTCCATGCCCAGGGCAACGGCGGCGTTGGCGACGCGGGCACCAATGGCACCCAGGCCGATTACACCGATGGTTTTGCCGCGCAGTTCCGGGCCGACAAACTGCTTTTTGCCCTTCTCCACATCCTTGGCCAGGGTGGCGCTGCCTTTCAGGCCCTGCGCCCACTGCACAGCGTCCGGTACATTGCGGCTGCCGGACACCAGCGCGCCGATGACCAGCTCGGCCACAGCGTTGGCGTTGGCACCGGGGGTGTTGAACACCACGATGCCCTGCTCGGTGCACTGGTCAATGGGAATGTTGTTGGTGCCGGCACCTGCGCGGGCAATGGCCAGCAGGCTTTTGGGCAGGGCGGCATCATGCAGGTCGGCGCTGCGCACCAGAATGCCCTGTGCGTCGTTGGCCTCGTTATTGATCTCGAACTGGTTGGCCGGCAGCTTTGCCAGCCCAACCGGCGAAATGGCGTTCATGGTTTTGATGGTATACATAATGGCGGATAACCCCCTGTAATAATTAGAAATGAGCAATTAGGAATGAACGGTATGGCAGAGAAATCAGCAAGAACATTGGGATTTGAGCAAAACATAAAGTCAGCCTTCAATTCCTAAGGCAATACCGCATAATTCTAAGTGCCGATACGGCGAGCGAGGTGCGGCAGATGCCAAGCCAAAAGCGCAGATAATACTGGATGTCTTATCGAGCATTTTGACAACGCAGATGCCGTGCCGCAGCCGCCGAAGCTTCCGCTAGGCGGGAATTGTGCGGTGTTGCCCTAATTTCTAATTGCTAATTCCTCATTATTTCACGCGTTTTCCTTGCGGAACTTCTCCATGAAATCAACCAGGTCGTTCACACCCTGGGCAGGCATGGCGTTATAGATGGAAGCACGCATGCCGCCAACCAGGCGGTGGCCTTTCAGGTTCACGAAGCCGGCTTCGGTAGCAGCGGCGCAGAACTTCTTATCCATATCCGGGTTGGGGCTGGTGAAGGTCACGTTCATCATGCTGCGGTATTCCGGCTGAACGGGATTGTTATAGAAGTCCTGACCGTCCAAGTAATCATACAGGACCTTGGCCTTGGCGTGGTTGATCTTGGCCATCTCTTCCAGGCCGCCAACCTCGTTCTGCAGGTAATCCATCACCAGACCGGTCATGTAGATGCACCAGCACGGCGGGGTGTTGTACATGCTGTCCTTATCCAACAGGGTAGTGTAGTTCATCATGGTGGGGATCTTTTCCGCCGGGATGCCTTTGGCGCTCTTGCCCAGCAGGTCGTCCCGGATGATGGCAATGGCCATACCGGCGGGGGCAACGTTCTTCTGCACACCAAAGTAGATGCAGCCGTACTTGCTTACATCGGTCGGCTCACTGAAAATCATGGAGCTCATGTCAGCTACCAGGGGGATGCCGTCCACCTGCGGCACATCTTTATAAGTAGTGCCAAAAATGGTGTTGTTCTGGCAGATGTGGATGTAGCTGGCGTTGGGGTCATACGCAATGGCCTTGACATCCGGAATATAGGTGAAGTTCTTATCCTTGCTGGAAGCAGCGATGCGGGCTGTGCCGAACTTAGCGGCTTCCTCGGCAGCCTTTTTGCTGAAGTTGCCGGTCACCAGATAATCCGCCGTGCCGGTGGTCATAAAGTTCAGGGGCACCATGGCGAACTGCTGGGTTGCACCGCCCTGGAAGAAACCGATCTTGTAGTTGTCGGGCACATTCAGCACCTTGCGGATACCGGCCTCAGTGTTCTGGATGATCTCATCGAACCACTTGCTGCGGTGGCTCATCTCCATCACGCTCATACCGCTGCCATGGTAGTCCAGCAGGTCGGCCTGAGCTTTTTGCAAAACGGGAACCGGCAGCATGGAAGGACCGGCGCTGAAATTATACACACGATTCATAAGAGGTTACCTCCTAAATTCATTCTTACACCCAAGCTCAAAGCGGCGCGCTGCGCCTTGCTTTGTTGATTCGTTTTTCACAACACCTGTATTATACGCACTGCGCCTGCCCGCCCGCAAGCAAAACACGTTTGTCAAAATACCGAAAAAAGTGGAAAATTGCCGCGGGCAGCCTGCCAATAAGTACAGATGTGCGCAATATGAAAACAGATGCTTTTACAAACGTAAAATGCTGACCGCCAAAACAGCCAAAAAGCAAGTGCACATTTTGTGCAAAAATGCACCTTGCTAAAATATCTGCCACAGATGTAAAATAAAAGCACAAAAATCAACCACAAACATAAAAGGATGGGATGGAGAGAAGAATGAAAGCACTTTCAATCAGTGAAGAGCAGGTCATGGCGGCGCTGTGGGCCTGCGGCAAACCGGCCACCCGGCGGCAGATCGCGGCCAAACTGCCGCTGGACTGTGTGTGGGCGGATTCTACACTGCTCAACTTCCTGCTGCGGCTGGAAGCCAAGCTATGTACGACCCGAAAAGCAGGGCAACAAAAATATTTATACCCCGCTGGTGCGCCGTGTGACCTATTGCGGGGCAGTCAGTGCGGCACACCTGCAAACTCTGTATGGCGGGGACCTGCGCAGCATGGTGGCGGCGTTATCGGATACCGGACGCATCACCAACGCTGAGATGGAGCGTCTGGCCCGCTGGCTGGACACCCGCGTGGCTGAAAGCCCGGAATACGATTACGATTGACCCCCAAAAAGGAAAACTGCCCCTTGCTTTTATAGGGCGGTGCAGTACAATACAGACAGATGCTTGACTTGTAACAGAATGAGAGGGAAAATAAGACATGACAAAATTGGATGACCTTGCTTTGCATATGATTACATATTACGCGGCGGATCCTGCCCGCATCCAGCACTTTATCAAGGTGCACAGCTTTGCTGCGCTGATTGCCCGGCAGGAGGGGATGGATGCCGCAACGCTGGAAATTCTGGAAGCCGCTGCCTATGTGCATGATATCGGAATCAAACCGGCAGAGCAGACCTATGGCAGCTCCGCGGGCAGATATCAGGAAGAGCTCGGCCCCGCCCCGGCCCGCGCCATGATGTTGGAATGCGGCTTTACCCCGGCGCAGGCCGACCGCGTTGCTTATCTGGTGGGGCACCACCATACCTATACCAACATTGACGGCATGGACTATCAGATTTTAGTGGAAGCGGATTTCCTGGTCAATCTGTATGAGGATTCTGTACCCAAAGCAGCGGCGCAGAACGCGCTGGATAAAATTTTCAAAACGCAGACAGGCAAAACGATCTGCAAAGAAATGTTTGTGCTGTAAACGATACTACGATAAATTTTCTGTCCGCAACCGGCGGTTGACACATTTCCAACAGTCAGGTTCTTTTTTGCAACGGCACCAGCTGGTACGATAAAGCCACCGAAACAAAACCCCACAACACAAGAAAGGACATTGACCATGATCTTTGCAGACAAATTGATCGCCCTGCGCAAAAAGGCAGGATATTCCCAGGAAGAACTTGCTCAACAGCTGAACGTGACCCGGCAGTCGGTCTCCAAATGGGAGGGTACACAGTCGGTTCCGGATATTGAAAAGATATTGCAGATCAGCAAACTGTTTGGCGTTACCACAGATTACCTGTTAAAAGACGAGATGGGCGAACCGGAATATGCCGAAAGTGAGCTCACCGCCCTGCGCCGTGTAACGCTGGAGCAGGCTAACGCTGCCCTGGCCCAGGCAAAGGTCAACGCTCCCTACATGGCGTGGGGAACCGCGCTCTGTGTTGCTTCACCTGTTATGCTGCTGCTTTTGGGCGAAATCTGCCAGCATTCCCAGTTTGGCCTGAACGAGAAGGTGGCGACCGGTATTGGCCTGTGCGTTCTGCTGGTAATGGTATGCGTGGCTGTGGTGCTGTTTATGCTGTGCGGCACGAAGAACCGGGACTTTGATTTTTTGGAAAAGGAACCCTTTGAAACAGAATACGGCGTGACCGGCATGGTGCGGGAACGCCAGGCGGCGTACCGTCCCACCTATGATAAATTGAACCTGACCGGCACCGTGCTGTGCATTCTGTCCGCTATTCCGCTGTTTGTGGCCATGATGGTGAACAGCGGAATCGTGATGAATGCGGCGGTTTGTGTTCTGCTGGTATTGGTTGCCTGCGGCGTTTTTGCCTTTGTGCTGGGCGGGACCTATTACGGCGCGACGGAAAAGCTGCTGGAAGAAGGGGACTACACCCGCCACAGCAAAGCCACCCGTGAGCTGCGTACTGCCATCAGCGTGGTGTACTGGCTGGTGGTCACGGCGGCATTCCTGCTGTACACCTTTGGCCCCAAGGGCAACGGCCAGCCCCAATACAGCTGGTTCATCTGGGCCATCGGCGGCATTCTGTATGCGGCCCTGGTGCTGGTGGTGAAAATGGCGCTGAGAAAGCAAAATAATAAATAATAATGAATAAAGAATAATGTTGGTGGACCGCCGTGCGGTGGCACGGCTCAAAAAATAGGGCGCTACTTTCCTACAGCAAATTGCCAATGAAGGAAAAAAGCGCAGATAATACTGTAACGCCTTATTTTAATGTGCGCGCGTGGCGCGCACACCGCCATTATTCTTTATTATTTATTCATTATTCATTCTGATGCTGCGCATCAGCCCTGCATCTGCACAATATCCCGGATCGCCTTTCCCGTCGGGGTGCCGGCAAGGCCGCCGATGCCGGTTTCGCGCAGGTCATTGCTCATGGCAGCGCCAACTTCGGCCATCGCGTCGATCACCTCGTCCGCGGGATATGCCCTACCACGCCGGCCAGCGCCATGTCCGCGCAGGAGACTGCGTTCATGGCCCCGATCACATTGCGCTTGATGCAGGGAATTTCCACCAGCCCGGCCACGGGGTCACACACAAGGCCCTCCAGGTTGGTCAGCGCCATGGCAAAGGCTTCGGCGCATTGTTCGGCGGTGCCGCCGCGCAGCTCCACCAGGGCGGCGGCTGCCATGGCGCTGGCAGCGCCGACCTCGGCCTGGCAGCCGCCCTCGGCGCTTACCGGCCAGCGTGGCGCGCGCGGCCACAACCTGCCCAAACCCGGCGGAGACATACAGCGCGCGGCAGATGGCTTCCTCGTTATAGCTGCCGCTGCGCCACAAGGGCAGCAGCACCGCGGGCAGAACGCCGCAGCTGCCCGCCGTGGGCGCGGCGACAATTCGTTTCATGCAGGCGTTGCATTCGGCGGTTTTCAGGGCTTCGGCCATCACCTGGGCCAGATAGCCGCCGGTCAACAGCTGGCCGCGGGCTTCGGCTTCGGCCACTTTGGCAGCATCGCCGCCCGCAAAGCCGCTGGCGGAACGATCCGCGCCACAGTAGTTATCGCTGGTTTGCACCATCACCTGCCACAGGTGGTGCATTTCGGCCAGGGACTGGGGGCGGGTCAGCCCGCTTTCCAGCAGGTCGCTCTGCAAAATAATGTCCCACAGGGGCTGGTTGTTCTGGCGGCTGACGTTCAGCATTGCTTTAACGGAAGAATATGCCATAATCACGCGCCCTCCTTTGTTTCGGTCTGCTGCGCAAGGTTCAGACCGGTCACTTTCACAATGCCCTGCATGCCGCGCAGTTCGGCAATTAAGGCGTCCGGCAGGGGCTGGTCACATTCCAGCACCATTACGGCATAGCCCCCGGCGGTGGAACGGTACAGCTGCATGGTGGCAATGTTGATGCCCCGCTGCGCCAATGCGGTGGTCACTTCGGCCACATGGCCGGGGGTATCCTGATTGTGAACGATCAGGGTGTTGTGGTCGCCGCCAAAGTTGGTGGTAATGCCGTCGATCTGGCAGATGTTGATGCGCCCGCCGCCGATGGAAGCACCCATTACTTCCAGCTTGCGGCCGCTCACCCCTTCCAGCCGCAGTAGGGCGGTGTTGGGGTGGGCACCGCGCAGCACCACGGTGCCGATGGTATAATCCAGCCCGGCCTGCTGCGCCAGGGAAAAGCTGTCCGGGATGCGTTCATCGTCTGGCAGCATGCCCAGCAGCCCGGCCACCAGCGCACGGTCGGTACCGTGGCCGCGGCCTGTGGCGGCAAAGCTGCCATGCAGCAGGATCTCGGCGGTTTTTGGGGCTTCGCCCAACAGGTTGCGCGCTGTAAGCCCAATGCGCACCGCGCCAGCCGTGTGGCTGCTGGAAGGGCCTGTCATCACGGGGCCCAGCACATCAAATAAGCGCATGACGTTATCCCTCCTAGAGTGTACCTGAAAAGTCGAAAATCTGGCCTATTTCTTTGCTTTCAGATACACCTTATAAAAAACCGGGCTGCGCGCCGCGGTTTTGGCCTGATAGTTAAAAAGGCGCGGCCAAAAAACAGGTCGCGCCTCATTGCAAAAACAGTATAGCATATCGCGCAGGTGTTTGCAAGTGGGGGACAGCACGGAAGAAATGCCCAAAAACTTTAGAAACTTTTGGGCGGCTTAACAGCAAAGTGGAATTTTCACAATAAAGCGGATACAAAAGCCCAAAGACGGCATGGTAAAACGATGTTATAATTATAACAAAGGCATGGAACGGGCTGCGTACAGCGCGTGCCCAAGAGCAAACCATGCACAGAAAACGGAGGTAATACCATTATGGCTGACCGCATTGTTTTGAATACTATCTCTTACCATGGCCATGGCGCAATCGAGAACATTGTTCCCGAACTGACCGCCCGCGGCTATAAAAAGGCTTTTGTCTGCTCTGACCCCGACCTGATCAAGTTCGGCGTTACCGGCAAGATCACTGCCCTGCTGGATGCAGCCAGCTTCCCCTATGCTGTTTACAGCGAAATCAAGCCCAACCCCACCATCCAGAACGTGCAGGACGGCGTTGCTGCTTTCAAGGCAGCTGAGGCGGACTGCATCGTGACCATCGGCGGCGGATCCTCCATGGATACTGCAAAGGCCATCGGCATCATCATCAACAACCCCGAATTTGCGGATGTCCGCAGCCTGGAAGGCGTTGCCCCCACCAAAAAGCACGCTGTGTTTACCATTGCCGTACCCACCACCGCCGGTACCGCTGCCGAAGTTACCATCAATTATGTCATCACCGATGTAGAGAAGAAGCGCAAGTTCGTCTGCGTGGATACCAACGATATTCCTGAAATCGCTGTGGTTGACCCCGATATGATGTCCAGCATGCCCAAGGGTCTGACCGCCGCCACCGGTATGGACGCACTGACCCATGCCATTGAAGGCTACATCACCAAGGGCCATTGCACCATCTCTGATATGTTCCACCTGGAAGCCATCAAGCTGATCTCCGAGAACCTGCGCGGCGCTGTGCAGAACACCCCGGAAGGGCGCGAAGGCATGGCTCTGGGTCAGTACATTGCCGGCATGGGTTTCTCCAATGTTGGCCTGGGCATTGTCCACAGCATGGCACACGGTTTGTCTGCTTTGTACGACACCCCGCATGGCGTTGCCTGCGCCATCATCCTGCCCACCGGCCTGGAATACAACAAGAGTGTTGCAGGCGAGCGTTACCGCGCAGTCGGCAAGGCTATGGGCGTGACCGGCATTGACGAGATGAATGATGCCGAAGCCGCTGATGCAACCATCGCAGCCGTCAAGCAGCTGAGCGCCGATGTTGGCATCCCCGCAAACCTGCATGGCATCCTGAAGGAAGAGGATATCCAGTTCCTGGCAGAGTCCGCTTTTGCCGATGCCTGCTGCCCCGGCAACCCGCGTGATACCAGCGTTGAGGAGATCAAGGAACTGTACAAGGGCCTGCTGTGATCTTTCGATGAACTGAATCCATAATTACCGCCCCGCATGCTGTCCACTGCTGCATGCGGGGTGGTTTTTCGTGGCAGAGATATTGAGGGATGCTGCGATTTTAATGTTTCATTGACGAAAACAGCGTGACATGCTATAGTATAGCTAACCAAACAAGAACCATGCAGCGGCCAAACAACAAATGGAAGGCAGGGAAGATCGTGAGCCAATTTTGGAACCAGCTGAAAGACCGGGTGCAGGCAAGGGGAGCGCAGGCCAACAGCACCATTGGCATTATTGGCGGAGCAGATGGCCCAACGGCGGTATTTGTCAGCACGAAGCCCGACAGCTGGCTGGGCACCCTGCTGGGGCTTCTGCCGTGGGGGACGGGAATAATTTCCGCGGGCCTGCTGCTGGGCTGGTGCCATAAGGATAAAAAGCGCCTGCTGCTGCCGATGATCCTTTCTACCGTTGGCTGCGCCGTTGGGGCGGAGCAGGCTGCTGTTCAAGCAGCGGCAGTGTGGCAGGCGGCCAGGCATATGCCGGAGATCCCCATGCCCGGTGCCATGCTGCGCACAGCGGCAGCCAACGCGTTCAGCACCGGGCTGTGGTTCAGCGCGGCCACGCTGGTATGGTCTCTGGCGGTGCTGTTCCGCCGCCGCGCATCCTGAACTGCATCCTTGTGCCGCACCGTATAATAAAAGCCGGAGTATACCCGCAAAACGCTTGTGGAAACACTCCGGCTATTTTTTTGAAAAAGAGGTTAGTTACAGCTAACAGACGCAACGGTTTTAACGGGGCTGCTCATCCCCTTTGCGGGAACAAGCCTTGGAATCCTTTGTGGATTCCAAGGCTTGTTCACGCAAAAATCCGGCTTTTGTAGAAATAGACGATAACTTTTCAGATACAACCTGATGTTTGTTGAGAAAAACAGGAGACCTATAATTGACGCTGTTACAGAATCCCGGCGGATGCAAAAACCTGCCGCCGGGCATGGGTAAGAACTGGATACACAGACGGGAAAACCTGACCCGAATTAAACGCGTGACAAATTGTGCGCTGATGACCTGAATCAAAGCCTGGACAAGGGCCGTAAATAGAATACGATCCTGCCGCTTTTGCTTTGTACTGTGGCCCGGCAAGTTACCGGCAAGTTATCTGTAACTGCAATAGCGCCGCGAAATGCGACTGCATTTTGCAAGCCTTGCTGTATGGCCCCCTGTAAGCGCCTGTGAAGGCTTTTTCACTTGGGAATATACTTGACGCATTGCACAGAAAAACGGCTATAACGTGCCTGTTTGGGGCTGTGGGATGGGGAGCCGACGAAGCTGGACACCCTTTTGAAGAGCAAACAAAAAGCGCCCCTTGCCGAGCGCTCTGGTTGCTATCAAAGAAGGTCCATGACTGCGCCTATTTCCATACTAGCTTCATAAGCACATGCGTTAATCATTAGCTGTATGTCATCCACGTCATGCCCTGTTTTTTTCTTTCAGCTTTCCCTCGAAAGTGTTTACAATGATATTGCTTAACACTTCTACAGCGCAGTTCAGGAAGAAAGCACGGTCGAGACGGTCAGCTGCTGTGCTGTTAACAGTATATTCGCACATATCGTTACCGGTCATTGTTCATCCATCCTTTCGCAAGCCCATAAGGCTGTTAATGTTGTATTCCCGTTCAAGAATCAGCTTTGTTGCTATACACCAAAGCTGTTCCAGCTGTTCGTCTGTGGTGCTCTCTGCCAGCTTGTTTAATGCGGCAAAAGTCCTGCATGATATCAAACCTCCTTAAAAGCGCCCGTATAGCCTGTTAGCGCTATTTATTTCTTTATGTCCCGGTGACAGCTATATTATATGTCATTGTACAATGATTTGTAAATAGGTATATTGTACAATGATTATATAAATTTCATGGCTATTTTTATACTTGTACAATGACATAAAAGACGTTATAATATTTGTACAATGGTAAAGTGTAAATTTGAAAAAGGCGGTGCTGGCATGGCAAATTCACATACAAAGGCGGTCAATAAGTATAATGCGGCAAATTACGATTCTCTACGCATAGTTGTTCCAAAAGGCCAAAAGGAAAAAAATCAAAGCTCACGCAGAAAAGCGTGGGGAGAGCATCAACGGCTTTGTGGGGCGCGCAATCAATGAAACATTGCAGCGAGATGAAAAGGACGATACTTAACGCGTTTTAAGCGTGTTTCTGCGCCGGGTAATATACTTTCATTGCTAGCGCAAAACGTGCTGTAAAGGGCTTGTATTGCGGGCTAACGGGCGGCAGGAAGAAAAGAGCCTTGCACGGTATAAGATGAGGTCAGTCTGATTTACGTCATGCGCTGATAATAGGGGGTAGCGTTTTGTGACCCCCATCATAAAGGCACGGTAAAGATGAGGTGAGTCAGACTCACTTCACCGCAGCACAGTCAACGAACGTCAACGACCGTGACCGGAGGGGGAATAGAAAACCAGCAAGCGGGCCGGGTTAGTGCCTTGTGCAGCCGAAAAAAATAAAAAGGCACCCGCCGGGGGAATCCATTAAGCGGATACCCTAAAGGGGGTAAGTTTTGCGTACCCCCCTGAAACAGGGTAGTAAATTGCCACCTACCCCGCCGAAATAAGGGGTCATCAAGTCAGTGACCCCTTTTATTTGACTATATCAAGCCCGGCGGGGTGTGAGCTAGATTCACACCCTTTTATAGCAGCTAAAAACAAAAACCGCCGCCCAAAAGGGCGACGGCTTTGATTCTGATAAGGGCAATAATGCTGGAAGATATGCCGGCATCACTAAAAAGAGCGATATAGCGTAATACGTGCGTACATCACTAAAAAAACAAGTACCACGTGAAAGCGGTCATCACAAAAAAAGGGCTGGAACATTTCCGCTGTGCCAAATTGGCACAAGGGTTATGCCATTTTGGCACAAGGGTTGCTGTTAAAAGCCGACTTTTTGGCCTTTACCTTATGCCAATTTGGCATAACCAGTGAATTTTTTGATGCTTTTAGCCTTATGCCAAAATGGCAGACATATTTATAATATAAGCCATGTACTTTGGCTTATTGCGGCGTTTTCCAGCGAACAGAAAACCGGTAGTTAGTCTTTGAACGGTTACTTCGCCCGCTTGCCTCAATGTCAATAAAACCAGCTTTTACAAGTGCTTCAACATTCCGTATCAGTGTGCGGTTCGCAATTCCGTAATTTTCAGCAGTTCGGCGTGAAAATTGAAAAGTGGGTTTCCCTTTGGCTTCCAAAATCATGCACTGATAGCACCAACGGTCTGTAGTTGTCAGCGCAAGAAAGGCCGGATGCTGCATTAGCGTGGCACCCATTTGAATAAAAATAGGCTCTGTGCTGTCAGTTGTGCCAGCACACCAATAGGGAGTTTGTAAGTAGGCTTTGAAGGCTTTCGGCTCATAAATAGCTTTCAGGTCCGTCTGCCCCAAAGGAATCCCCAACCGCCGGGCAACAGGTGCGATGGCCAGCAGCCCATGCTTGCAGCGGGCGGACTGTACATTATAAAAAGCTGCCATTTCCTTTTGTATGCGGTTTCCGGGTCATCGCTGGGTAAAAAATATCCGCCATGCCCGCCGGGCGCGTAAAGTATAATTTCGCCGTTGCAACGTGCTTTCAAAATCTTGTCACGCAAACCGCGCGTGCTTGTTTGCAGCTGTGCAGCTAAAAAGTCAGAACTGACCGCATTTTCACGGCCATGACCTAATAAAGCAGATAAATCCATTGAATAAAATCCTCCAACCTGGTAAAATTGAAGGCGGGAATAGAAATGCGCTGAATTGAATATTCCCGCCTGCCGTTTTTGGTGCCGACACACCAAAGGCGGCTTTTTGTTTTAATGATGGTCTGCATTCTGGTCCACCTGCCGCATTAGCCATTCATCCAGCGCAGCACGTGGGACAACTCTGCGGCGCGGGTTAATTGCACAGCAGGGAACCCTTTAGAACGCATCAAGTCGTAAGCTTTAGGTAGGCAGATACCTAGAATATCCGCCAAATCGTGTGCGGTAAGTACAAGTTTTTCACTGGTTGCCATCGTTGTTTCCTTTCTTGATTGTTTCAAGTTCTTCGGCCTTGCGTTTCCAATATTCTGCCTGTTGTTGACGAATTTTTTCACAGTTTCGGCGATAATACGCCTGATTGTAAGCCCGACGCGCAGCGGCTGCCTTGTCTTCCATTCGTTTCACCTCGCTTTCTGATTTGATTATATCAAAAACGGATTAAATAATCAAATATTGTATCTATATACGCAGAAATATGTAATCAGAATAAAAAATCTATAATTGAACTTAAAATATTGAAATCTCAAGAAATTACTGATATAATCAGATTAACACAATCGGGAGGGAAAATATGGATTTTGAAAAGAGCGAGTTCTGTGAACGATTGAAGCAGGCTCGAATAAAAGCGAAAATGTCACAAGCGGAATTATCAGGAAAAATTGACAGACCACAAGGGCGAATATCTTCTTATGAAACGGGGAAAACCACACCTGACGCGGAGACGTTAGCGGCAATTTGCAAAGTTACTGGTGCAGATGCAAACTGGTTGTTATTTGGTGACGGGGGGGCACCAGATAAAAGTGAAATTACAAGCGGAATTACTCCGGCAAACTGGCTTAGATACTTTATACAACTGCTGACTTCTCCGCAAGCGGTATGCGGTTATGTAACTAGTATCTATGGCGAGGATACGAAAATATGCGGTAATTCGATTGTATTGAACAATCGTGTTGGCTGCAAAGATGATCTAAACATGTGGGAGCGCTTAGATGAAGATGCCGCAACTGTTTCTTTTCGGGGCAAAGAAATGGCGACATTTTTTCGGCAACTTGCCATTATGGAAACTGTAAAGGAATCAGTACCCCCTGAAACAATGCAGGACTTGGAAGAAACCGCGATCAAGAAGGGAATAAATATATTTCAACCTGATATTTTGCCTTTTTAAGTGTAGGAGATATTATGCCAAACAACAAAACAACCCGCACAGCAGCAGGAAGCGGTTCTATTCGTCAGCGACCAAATGGAAGATGGGAAGCGCGGCTGACACTGGGATATGATGAAGGAACAGGCAAGCGCAAAACACTGAGCATTTACGGCGCAACGCAAAAAGAAGTCAAAAAGAAAATGACGGAAAAACTGCGTCAGCTGGACACAAATACTTTTATTGCAGATGATAAGCGGACACTTGCGCAGTATCTTGATACGTGGTTTGCGGAATTTATAGAGCCAACACAAAAGCCGTACACGGTGACAACCTATCGCGGGGTAATTAAAAACCACTTAAAGCCAAATTTGGGCGCTGTGCGGCTGTGTGACCTGACAACAGAGCAAGTGCAAAAGATGGTCCGTAAGCTGGTTAAAGCCAAATTGGCACCGAAAACAATCAAAAAATATAATGACGGTGCTGAATGATAAACTATTCACTTTTTCACACAAAATGGCGGAGAGGATGGGATTCGAACCCATGGTCCGCTCGCGCGAATCGCTGGTTTTCAAGACCAGTTCCTTAAACCACTCGGACACCTCTCCACAGTGGCCACCACCAAGGTGCGATAGTTATATTACCATAAGCCCTGCAGAATGTCAAGCATGAAAATGAAAAAACAGCAAAAGAAATTGCAAAAATTAAAAAGAAAAAGAGAAAATACAATAAAATCACGCCAAATCGTCCAACACTTGGCGCGCGGCACGCACGGACGCTGTATCCGTCTGCTGGATATGCCACTCGTCCAAACCGGGCAGCCCCATGGGAACGCCCTCGCGGCGGAACACCATCCGGCTTTCCAGTTCCACTTTCCCACTCATGTGGTAAGCCCTTGCGCCCGGCAGGGCAACCGAAAGCTGCCGGATCACCCCAGCGTTTACCCCGGCACCGATCAATACTTCCGGACCATTGGTGCGGTCACGCTCTGCCAACAGGCTGCACAGAACGTCAACACCCTGCACACAGCTGGCGGCGGCACCGCTGGTCAGCACGGTATCAATTCCAAGGGCGGCGGCGTCGCGGTAGGTTTGCAATGGGTCGGCAGATACATCAATGGCGCGGTGTAGGGTGAGCCCAGCACTATTGGCGGTCTTTGCCAGCCGTGCGGTTGCGGTGCAATCCAGCGTGCCGTCCGGGTTCAGGCAGCCAATCACAAAACCGTTAGCCCCGGCACTGCGCAGCTCGGTGATCTGCGCGCACATCATCTCAATCTCTTCCGGCATATACAGAAAGTCCCCTGCACGCGGGCGTATCAGGCAGCGCACGGCAATATCGCTTTCGTGTCGGATCTGACGCAGCAGCTCGGTATAAGGGGTCAGCCCACCGGCCAGCAGTGCACTGCACAGTTCCAGACGGTCCGCCCCGCCAGCAATGGCAGCGCGCGCCGATGCAAGGCTATCCACACAAACTTCCAGCAGCATAATGACCCTCCAAAACAATTTTTTTTACTTAATATAAGAGTAACACATTCCGGACGGGGTTACAATGCCTTTGCGCTACCAAAGGGCGCCGACAAAATTTAAGCGGCATGCCCACCGCGCATAACGCGCAGGGGTGGGGTGCTGCTTTGTGGGTGTGGCTGCGGGGCAATGGTTACGCTCCGCTTTTGAGTATTGGTATTGCGCAGGGCAATGCGTACCCCAGCAACTGCGTTAAAGGTGAAGCACAGCACGGCCCCAATGGCGAGGGCTGGCAGCAGGGAAAGCTGACCTTCTGCCACGGCGCAGACGACCATCAGCCCGCCAAAACCGATGGAATACAAAAGGACATTGCAGATAAGCTCGGTAAGTAGATTCATTTTCATAATTATGACCTCCGGGATCGTGCCGCAAATAAAAAAACAGTTGCGAAAAATGCAATAAAAGTACAACGACAAATGCATAAGAACAACTTGAGGTTGTTTTATGAATCTAGAATAGTACAACTAACGGTTGTTGTCAAGGGGTGCAAAACAACTTTTTCTAGAATATTTTTTCACGGAATCTCTTTACAAATACTACCTTGGGTTGTATAATGGAACCATAAAACTTGGCGAATGCCGCGGCTTGGGCTGGTGCATGGGTGCATCGCTTGACTGCTGCTTTATGTACAGCGCGGCAACCACAGTGAAAGTAGGAAAAACCATGTTTTCAGAACGACTGAGAGAAGCCCGTAAGGCGAAACATTATAGCCAGGCAGAAGTTTCGCGCCTGCTAGGCGTTACCCAACAGGCTGTTGGCAAGTGGGAGACTGGGCGCTCCACCCCGGACCCACAGACGGTTGCCCGGCTGGCAGAAATTTTAGATACTACCGCAGACATGCTGCTTGGCCTGCAAAGCAACGCAGACGCGCACGGCGCCGTTGGGCAGCGTGCGTTCAGCCAGTATACCCAGTGCCCAATTCCTGTTGTGGGGACGGTGCGCGCAGGGTACGATGCCCTTGCTTTTGAGGAAGATTACGGCACAGAATACGCCAGCGTAAAGGACCCGCAGAATTATTTCTATCTTGTGGTTAAAGGCGACAGTATGGAACCGCGAATTTCGGATGGCGATCTGGCCCTTATTCACCGCCAGAATACGCTGGATAACGGTGACCTTGGCGTTATGGTGTATGGTGATGGCAACGGTACCCTGAAAAAATACATCCAGCGCGGCAACGCTGTTGTGCTGCATCCTTTCAACCCGGATTATGAGGATTTGATCATCCGCGGGGAAGAATTGGACCATTTGTACATTGCCGGTAAGGTTGTGGAGACCAAAGCCAAGTGGTAAAAAAACCGCAGCGCGTTCCCGCGGTAATGCGGATGAGGCCAGCAGATAACTGAATAAAATTTTTCCTACACGCCGTCTGCAAAACAATGCTTATGCGGCGGCGTGTATTTCTTATACCATTTTTTAGGGCACGTTATAAAACCGTGCTGGCTAGTAAGAGGAGAACGAACCATGCAGCTGGAAGATAAACTTGCGATTTTGGCGGATAGCGCCAAGTATGATGTGGCATGTACTTCCAGCGGTGTGGACCGCGCCGGGGTACACGGCAAGCTGGGGTGCAGCGTGGCGGCGGGCATCTGCCACAGCTTTACGCCGGATGGGCGGTGTATTTCGCTGCTGAAAGTGCTGTATTCCAACGCCTGCTGTTATGATTGCGGTTATTGTGTCAACCGCCGCTCCAACGATGTACCCCGTGCGACCTTTACCCCGCGGGAGCTTGCAGAACTGACAATCGGCTTTTATAAGCGTAATTACATTGAGGGGCTTTTCCTTTCCAGCGCGGTCATCGGTACGCCGGATTATACGATGGAACGCATGATCGAGGCGCTGCGCATTCTGCGGCAAGAATATCATTTCAACGGCTATATCCACGCCAAAACCATCCCCGGCGCGGACGCGGAATTGGTGCGGCGTATCGGTCTTTTGGCGGACCGGCTTTCGGTCAATATTGAACTGCCCAGCGAAGCCAGCCTTTCCTTGCTGGCTCCCGATAAAAAGAAGCAGGCGATTTTGAAGCCGATGGGCCAGATCGCTGTACAGAGTGCGCAGAGCAAAAAGGAGCTGGTGCTGTACCGCCATGCCCCGGCGTTTGCACCGGCAGGGCAGAGCACCCAGATGATTATTGGAGCGACGCCGGAAAGCGACCGCCACATTATGGGATTGGCGGAATCTTTATATAAAAAATACTCGCTCAAGCGCGTGTTCTTTTCGGCGTATCTTCCGGTTAACAGTGATTCCCGCCTGCCTGCGCTGGATGTGCGCCCGCCGCTTTTGCGGGAACACCGGCTGTACCAGGCGGACTGGCTTTTGCGGTACTATGATTTTTCGGCTTGGGAACTGCTGACAGAGGAAGAGCCGAACTTTGACCCTTATCTGGACCCCAAATGTACCTGGGCAGTGCGCCACCCGGAATTTTTCCCCGTGGAGATCAACACTGCGCCCAAGGCGGCCCTGCTGCGCGTTCCGGGTATCGGGCCCAAAAGCGCATTGCGGATTTTGTCCGCCCGCCGCCAGCAGCACCTTGGAATGGCGGAACTCAAGCGGATGGGGGTTGTGCTGAAGCGTGCCCAGTACTTTATTACCTGCAACGGCCGTGCCGCAGCCCACGGAACCCGGCAGGAAATCGCCGCGGCGCTGCTGGACCCCAAGGCATTTGCCGTGGGTACGCAGCAGCTTTCGCTGGATGACTTTACCCCGAAGGTTCTGCCGGATGCAGCGCCCGCTGTGCAGAAACTGGCCGCGGCGGGGATGCCCGCCCGCCAGGCAGCCTATGAGGTAAAACAGGAGGCTTTGCAATGTCTTACCCGGCGCATGTGACCGACACGGTGTACCGCTATGATGGAACCTTCCAGGGCTTTTTGTGCTGCATTTTTGAAAGCTATTCCCGCAAAGAGATCCCTGCCGCCGTCTGCGCACCTGACCGCGGGCAGATCAGCTTTTATGATTCGTGCGAGATCGTAACAGACCCTGCCCGCGCCCAGCGCGTTGCAAGAGGATTGGAGCGGCTCGGACCGACGGTAAAGGAACGCATAACAACAGGATTTTTATCGGATGACCCGGAACATGAACTGATCCTGCTGCGCTTTGCGCGTATCTGCTTTGAAAAAGGCCCCGCTGCCGCGCGTGCAACAGGGGACCCGGATATCTGTGCGGCGTTTGACCTAGAACGGGCGGTCAATAATGAAGCCTGCAAGTATATTGAGTTCATCCGCTTTGAACAGCGTGATATGATGCTTGGCACGGTGATCCACCCCAAAAACAGGATTCTGCCGCTGCTGCGCGGGCACTTTTGCAGTCGGTTACCGGATGAAGACTTTATGATTTTTGATGCGACCCACGGCATCGCCATGCTGCGCAGGGACCGCAAAGTGCAGTATATGGTCATGGAGCATTATGATAAAAACACCGGGCAGGAGGAACTGGACTGGCAAAAGCTGTGGAAACGCTTTTTTGATGCCGTTACCATTGAACAGCGCCGCAATGAACGTTGCCAGATGACTCACGCCCCCAAGCGCTATTGGAAAGATATGTGCGAAATGGCGCTGCTGGGCCGGGGAACCGCTGGTAAGGCGGAGCAAAATGCGGAAGCAGCCCGATAAAAACAGCAGCTTTACCCCCTGTGCAGACATAAAAATTTGTGGTATACTAATACTTATATATTATTTGTATGCGTGTGTAAGATCACGGGCCGGAAGCAGGCAGGAAATTTGCCCTGCGGCAGACGGTAAAACAGAAAAGATAGGGGAGTTTCTGCATGATGGAAGAATTGCTGCATATTCTTGAAAAAAATGCCCGCCTGCCGGTGGAAGATATCGCCGCTATGATGGGCAAAACGCCTGCCCAGGTTGCCACTATGATGGATGAGGCGGTTGCCAAGGGGTATATCCGCGGTTTTGAAGCCATGATTGACTGGGAACAGGCTGGTATCAATGTGGTGGAAGCAGTGATCGAACTGCACGTTTCCCCGCGCAAGAGCCGCGGTTTTGACGAGATCGCATCGGTGATCGCCAGCTTTGACGAGGTGGACAGCGTTCTGCTGATGAGCGGCAGCTATGATCTGCAGGTCATCATCAAGGGCCACAGCTTCCAGGAAATTGCCCTGTTTGTGGCAAAGCGCCTTTCTCCGCTGGACGATGTACTTTCCACGGCAACCAGCTTTGTGCTACGCCCGTATAAGCGCGGCGGCAAGCTGTACCTGAACGAAGAAGCCGACGAAAGAGAGTGTACCGTACTGTGATGAATTACGATGAACTGCTTGCGCCGGCTGCGAAATTCATGCGGCCTTCGGGGATTCGCAAGTTTTTTGATTTGGCCGCCGAAATGCCGCACTGCATTAGCCTTGGCGTGGGCGAACCGGATTTCAAGACGCCGTGGACCATCCGGGATGCGGGCATCCGTAGCCTGGAACAAGGCCGTACGCGCTATACCGCCAATGCGGGTATCAAAGAGCTGCGCGCCGAAATTTGCCGCTACTTGGCCCGCCGCATGGAGCTGAACTATCAGCCCAGCGAGGTGCTTGTTACCGTGGGCGGCAGCGAGGCCATTGACCTGACCATCCGTGCACTGGTCAAACCGGGGGATGAAGTCATCATCCCGGAGCCTTGTTTTGTCTGTTATGAACCGATCACTTCGTTGACCGGCGGCGTGCCGGTGCACATTGCCACCAAAGTGGAGGATGATTTCCGCCTGCGGGCGGACCAGCTGCGCGCCGCCATTACGCCGCGTACCAAACTGTTGATCCTGCCGTATCCCAACAACCCCACCGGCGGCGTGATGGATGCGGCAGATCTGGAAGCCATTGCGGAGGTGCTGCGCGGTACCAATATTATGGTGCTTTCGGATGAGATTTATGCGGAGCTGACCTATGGATTGGACCGCCACATCAGCATTGCCACACTGCCGGGCATGAAAGAACGCACCATCGTAGTGAACGGCTTCTCAAAAGCGTATGCCATGACGGGCTGGCGCCTGGGATATGCGGTTGGTCCGGAACCGGTGATCAAGGTGATGACCAAAATTCACCAGAGCTGCATTATGTCGGCTCCCACCACCAGCCAGTATGCAGCCATCGCAGCGCTACATTCCTGCGATGATTCTATTGAGATGATGCGCGATGAATATAACCGCCGCCGCCGCTATGTGGTAAAGGCGCTGAACGATATGGGCCTGACCTGCTTTGAGCCGCGCGGGGCGTTTTATGTGTTCCCCTGCATTCGCTGCAGCGGGCTGACCAGCCAGGAATTTTGCGAAATGCTGTTGAAAGAGCAGGAGGTTGCCATTATCCCCGGTGATGCTTTTGGCGCCAGTGGGGAAGGCTATGCGCGCATCAGCTATGCCTACAGCGTGGAACACCTGGAAACTGCCATGCGCCGCATCCGCACTTTCCTGAAAGACCACGGCTGGCTGGCAGAATAAACGGCAAAAACAGGAGCTGAACAGGATATGGTATATCAAAAACAATTGGTCGTGGTGTTGGCGCCTGCCAAGCTGAACCTTTCGCTAGATGTGGCTGGACTGCTGCCAAACGGCTACCATGACCTTGACATGGTTATGCAGACCATTGACCTGTATGAACGCATCACCCTGCGCCGCAGTGCAGACCTGACCCTGCGCCTGCCGGGCAGCTTTGTTCCGCCCAACGATAAAAATACAGCGTACAAAGCGGCTGTGGCGTTTTTCCATTATACCGGGCTGCTGGCCGGGGTGGATATCACAATCCAGAAGCATGTGCCGGTGCGGGCTGGTATGGCGGGCGGCAGTGCGGATGCTGCCGGTGTGCTGGTTGGCCTGAATGAGCTGTACAGCGCGCAGCTTTCAATGAGCGAGCTGTGTGCCATCGGTGCGGGCATTGGCGCGGACGTACCCTTTGCCCTGATGGGCGGAACCTGCCGGGTAAAGGGCGTGGGCGATTTGATTAAGCCGCTGCCGCCCTGCCCGGACTGCTGGTTTGTGGTGGTTATGCCCAGCGTTGGCATCTCCACACCGGAGGCGTTCAAGCGCTATGATATCATGGGAAGCCCGGTTCACCCGGACTGTGAGCGCCAGGAACAGGCCATCCGCGAAAACGATCTGGCTGCTATGTGCACCGCTGCAGGCAATGCGTTGGAACATTGCAGCGGCGCGGTGGAAACAGCCGCTATCTGTAAGCAGCTGAATGCCCAAGGCGCAGTAACCAGCCTGATGACTGGTTCCGGCGCGGCGGTGTTTGGTGTGTTTGATGATGGGCAAAAGGCGAAACAGGCCCAACAGGCATTGCAGGCCGGGTATGACCAGGTTTATCTGGCCCGCCCGGTGCGCGGCGGTGCGCGCGTTTTGCCGCGCCCTGCCAAAAAGGACCACACACACCCAGGCGGGAATAAGCCTGCTGGTTGCAGGTCTGCAGCATGTGACCTGCCAATAGCTTTTGCGTCTTTGATTTTATGCCTTTTATGGTTTATAAAAACTATAGGCAATACCGCATAATTCTAAGTGCCGATACGGCGAGCGAGGTGCGGCAGCTGCTAAGCCAAAAGCGCAGATAATACTGGATGCTGCAAAGGTGAGCGCCGCCAGTGGCGGAAACAGCGAACCGAAGCAGGGGCAGCGGTCGCAGAGTGTGAGGGGCTTTTGCCCCCGAAGCACGATGCGGGTACCGCAACCCGACATTATCGAGCATTTTGGCAACGCAGATGCCGTGCCGTAGCCGCCGGAGCGGTGCTTAAGCCGTCAGGCGGGAATTGTGCGGTGTTGCCTATATAGACAAAGAAAGTATAGTGGCGTAGAAAAATGCATGGGCACATCACATAAAGAGTAGATAACGTAAAATAATTGAATAACAGCTTTCCTTTGGCCCCATACTGCTTGTAACATCAAGCCGTCAAGGGGCAAGGCACGGCGCAGGGAACTGCGCAGCGTGCAGACAAAAGCATTGCCGGCCACCGGGCGTTTGTTGCCGGGCCGGCTTTTTGCTTTTGCAGCAAAAGGGGGAAACGCTGATGAAAAAACTGCTGCAAAAATTACCATCTGCCGGGGCTAGCCCGCTAAGGATTCGCAAAATTCTGGAATGGGGCTGTGCCTGCGGCCTGCTGCTGACCATTGTACTTACTGCAGCGGCTGTGCGGTATCAAACTGTGTGTGCCCGTGTGTGTGGGGATACGCTGCGGCTGCACATTTTAGCCAACAGCGATACAGTGGAGGATCAGCTGCTGAAATTGCAGGTGCGGGATGCTGTTTTGGAACAGGTGACAGCCGCAACGCAGTATGCCGAAACCAAGCAGCAGGCGGTGCAGACCCTGCGCACAGCCATGCCGGACCTGCAGCGCACAGCCCAACGGACGCTGCGCCATGCGGGCAGCAGCCAACAGGTACAGTGCAGGCTGGAAGAAATCCCGTTTGCAGCCCGCTGCTATTCCGGTTTCTGGCTGCCGGCGGGTACTTACACGGCGCTGCGGATTGAACTGGGCAGCGCCCAGGGGCACAACTGGTTCTGTGTGCTGTACCCGGCGCTCTGCGTGGGCAGCAGTGAAGCCAGGTATGCGGATACGGAAGAAAACGCGCTGGTGTTTGGCGGCTATCAGGTGCGGTTTGCTCTGTTGGATACCGCCCGCAGCGTGTGGCAGAAAATAGCGGATTGACAAAATGGCGGCAGGGCGTGCAAGAAGAAGCTCTGCAAGAAAGAGGAACACCATGCTGACCTTAATCCTTGGCCCTTCGGGCAGCGGAAAATCGGTACGCCTGCGGGAAGAACTGCGCCAGCGTGCGCGCAGCCGGCAGCGCAGCATCCTGATTGTGCCGGAGCAGTTTACATCTTCGACCGAAGGTGCGCTTTACCACGCACTGGGGGATGAACTTTCTGCCTATGTGGAGAGCTATTCCTTTACCTCGCTGGCCGAAACCCTGCTGCGCCGCTATGGCGGTGCGGCGGTGCCCACGCTGAGCGAGGCCGGACGCGCCGTGCTGGTGCGCCGCGCTATGGATGAAATGATGGACAAGGTGGTGTATTACAGCCGCCAGCGCCGCAGCGCTGCGTTCTGCCAGAAGGCGGCGGAAACCATCAGCGAGCTGAAAAGCGCGGGCATCCGCCCGGAGACCCTGGCGGATTATGCCAACGCCCCCGGTGCGGACAAAGATAAGCTGGGGGAACTGGCCCTGATTTTTGGAACCTATGAAACCCTGCTGGCCCAAACGGCCATGGACCCCGGCGACCGCGTGGAGCTGGCGGCCAAAAGCCTGGACCAGGCCTTTTTTGCGGGCCGCACGGTGTACATTGATGAATTTGATACATTCAACCACTCCAAGCGCGCCATGCTGGCGGCCATGCTGCCGGTTGCCGATGTAACGGTAAGCCTGTGCTGTGACCAGGCTCCGGACCAGGCGGACGATGGCGTGTTCAGCGGTGCGCGGCGGGTGGCCAATACCTTGAAATCCATGGCGGCCAGTGCGGGGGTGCCCTGTAAAGAAATCCGCCTGACCCAGGATATGCGCCACAAAGATGCCCCTGTGCTGGCGGAGCTTGGCCTTTTGCTGGCGGATCCGACCTATACGCCGGAGGCAGAGGTGGACCCCGCCGCCCCGGCTATTACCTATTATAAGGCGGACAGCCGCCAGGCGGAGGCCAAGGCCGTGGCGGCAGCCGTCAAAGCGCGTGCCCGTGCGGGTGTGCCGTATAACAAAATGGCGGTGATCTGCCGCACGGTCGACCAGTACCTGCTGCAGATCCGGTATGAATTCCGGCTGCAAAATATCCCGTTGTTCTGTGATGAACCCACAACGCCGGAAAACACCGCCCCGGCCCGTGCGATCCATGCAGCGCTGGATCTGCTGCGCGGCGGTCTGACCACCACGGCGCTGCTGCGCCTGCTGAAAACCGGCTTGGTGGACCTGGACCGGGACAGCCAGTGCGCACTGGAAAACTATGCCTATACCTGGCCGCTGCATGCGCAGGACTGGCGGGAACCCTTTACCCGCAACCCGGAGGGCTACACCGACCGGATGAGCGAGCAGAGCCAGCAGGACCTGCAGCGCGCCGAGGAAGCCCGCAGCTTTTTGGTGCCGCGGGTACAGAAATTTATGGACCGTGCCCGCAATGCGGATACCGCCACCCTGACGGCGCAAATTTACTACTTTTTGCAAAGCCTGGGGGCGGAGGAGGCCCTGCAGAAGCTGACCGATGGCCTGCGTGCATGCGGGGACCTGCCCAACGCGGACGAAGCCCTGCGGGAATGGAATGTGATCACCGAGCTGCTGGACCAGATGGTGCACCTGCTGCCCGCAGGGGAGCCCATCACCCCAGCTGATTATGATGACCTGTTCACCCTGCTGCTGCGCACCACGGATATGGGGCATATTCCGCAAAGCATGGACAGCGTGATCTTTACCACCGCTGGCCGCATGCGCCTGCCCGAAACCGAGGCCGTGTTTGTGATGGGGCTGGCGGAAGGGGAGTTCCCCCAGACACCGGGGGATACCGGCCTTTTGAGCCACGCTGACCGCGATACCATGATCGCGCTTGGCGCGGAACTGCCCGACTGCTTTGAAAACCGTGTGATCCGTGAGCAGGTCTGCTTTTATAAGGCACTGACGGTGGCGCAGAAATACCTGTGGCTCAGCTGGCCGGGCGGCGCTGCGGGCCTGCCCGGCACGGCGGCATTGGCCCCGGCGCTGGAATTGCTGCGGGTGCCGCCGGCGGTGGTGCAGCCGGAAGAGCTGGCCGCAACACCCGCCGCTGCGCTTGACCTGCTGGGGGATGTCTGGCAGCAGAACACCCCACAGCGGGCATCGGTGCAGGCGGCACTGGCAGCCGTGGAGGGCAGCGCGCAGGCCGCACCCGGCTATGCCGCCGTGCAGCGCGCCGCCCAGCGCAAGCCCGCCCGCGTGGAGGATGTCAAGGCACTGGAAAGTATTCTTGGCCCCAGTGTGCGCATCAGCCCCACGCGGTTTGAACGGTACATCAGCTGTCCGTTTGCCTATTTTATGCAGTATGTGCTGGGGGCGCGCCCGCGCCAGAAAGCCGAACTGGCCCCCAATATCAGCGGTACGCTGACCCACTGGGTGTTGGAGCAGGCCCTGCGCCGGGAGGGCAGTGCCTTTGCCAAATTGACCCAGCCGCAGCTGGAACAGCTGGTGGAAAGCCTGGTGCAGGAATACACCGCCGCCAACCTGCCCGGCGCGGGGGTGCGGATGAACTACCTGCTGGGGCGGATCCAGCGCAACCTGGTGGGGCTGCTGGGGTTCATCCAGCGGGATGTGCGGCAGTCCGGCTTTCAGCCCGTGGCGTTTGAGCTGCGCATTGATGACCGCCCGGACAGCGATGACCCGGATGCCCCACGCGTGGACCCCGTTCAGCTGGACGATGGCAGGGGGCACACGGTGCGTATTGTGGGTACGGTGGATCGTGTGGATACCATGGAACTGGGCGGCAAAACCTACATCCGTGTGGTGGACTATAAGACCGGAACCAAAAAGTTTGACCTGCGGGAAGTGTATTACGGCCTGGACTGCCAGATGCTGCTCTACCTGTTTACCCTGGAACGCAACGGCGGGCATCTGTTCTCGCAGGGCACGGCAGCCGGGGTAGAATACCTGTGGGCGGATCCCGCGCCGGAAAATATCATTCGACCGGAAACAGATGATGCAGAACCTTTGCAGGCGCAGAACTACCCGCTGGAAGGACTGCTGCTGGATGAGCCGAGCATTTACCATGCCATGGATACCAGGGGCACCGGTGCCTTTGTGCCCCTCAGCTTCAGCGCCAAAACCGGGGAGCCAACGGCACAGTCGGCCAAAGCGCGGCTGGCGGACCGGGAAAGTTCAACCGCATCCGGGACCACCTGGATGGAATGCTGACCGATATGGCCAAGAACCTGTACAGCGGTGAAATCGACGCGGCCCCGCTGGTGCCCAATGCAGGCAAAAGCCCCTGCCTTTGGTGTGAGTACCGCACCGTCTGCCGTCATGCGGACGGCGAAGGGGAGCGCACACCGCTTAAACCGGACGACCCGTTTGGCGCAGAGTAAACCGGCGGGACAGCTGGAAAGTCAAGAATTCAGCCTCTTTCGACCAAACACAGCTGAATTCTGTGTTAAAAAGCATTGGAATTCGTCTTGTGTTTGTAAAATTGTCGTTATTTTCTCTGCTTTCAGATATACCTTAAAATGCAAAAACGCCGGATAAGGAGACAACAATGGCGGAAGCGAAAATTCAATTTACCCCGGCGCAGGCCGCGGCCATTCAGGCCCGCGGCGGCAGCCTGTTGGTTTCGGCTGCGGCCGGCTCCGGCAAAACGCGGGTGCTGGTGGAACGTGTGGCGGGGCTGATCACCGACCCGGACCACCCGGTGGATGCAGATTCTCTGTTGATCATGACATTTACCAATGCGGCAGCGGCCAAGCTGCGGGCGGATATTACCAAGCGCCTGGCAGCAGAGATTCGCCAGCATCCACAGGATGTGCGCCTGCGCCGCCAGCAGATGCGGCTGCAGCGGGCATCCATCGGCACAGTGGATGCGTTCTGCCTGCATTTTGTGCAGCAGAACTTTTCGGCTCTGGATGTTCCGCCGGATTTTACCATTGCGGATGACGCTACCCTGGTGCGCCTGCAGCAGGAAACCCTTTCCACCGTGCTGGAACAGGCATATACCGATCCTGACTTCTGTGCCTTTGCGGACCTGTATGACCGCGGCCGGACGGATGATACCACAGGCCGGGCGGTGCAGGAACTGTATCACTTTACCCAGGCGCTGCCACACCCGGCGCAGGCGCTGCAGCGCTTTGTTGAAATGTGGCAGAGCGATGCCCCACCGGAAAAGACCCAGTGGGGGCAGGCCGTTCTGCGGGAAACCTCTGCGCGGATCAAGGGCGTATTGCGCCTTTTGCGCACGGCGCAAAAAATTGCAGCGAAGGACCCGGCGGCGGATAAAGCCCTGACAGCCGTACTGATGGATGACGAAGACCGCATGCTGCTGGTGCTGGATCGGCTCGATCACGGCGCGTGGGACACCGTTCCGGAAGCACTGGACAACGCAGATAACTGGCGCAGAGCCGGGCGGGTACCCGGTGGGATCGCATCCAACATAGCGGCAATGTCGGCCAATATGCTGCGGGACCGCGCCAAAAAACAGATAGCGACCCTGAGAACGGACTTTTTGCTCTGCCCGGCAGCTGACTATCAGGCAGACCGCCGCCGCGCCGCCCCGCTTGTGGCTGCGCTGGTCCGCGCAGTGGAGCAGTACCGCCGCACACTGCTGGAAGCTAAACTGGCAGAAAAAGTGCTGGACTATGCAGACCTGGAGCACATGACGCTGGAACTGCTGCTGACACCGGAGCACGAGCGCACCAGCCTGTGCCGCACCGTCAGCGCGCGGTACTCTGCTGTGCTGGTGGACGAATACCAGGATACCAACGCGCTGCAGGATGCCATCTACTTTGCCCTTGCCGCGCCGGATGCTTCTAACCTGTTTTTTGTGGGGGATATCAAGCAGAGCATTTACCGTTTCCGCCAGGCGGACCCCTCCGTCTTTGTGGGCAAGCAGACGGCGTGGCAGCCCTACCCGGCCGATGCCCCGGTACCTTACCCGGAACCGGCCACCATTGCGCTGGATGCCAACTTCCGCAGTGCGCCGGATGTAATCCGGGGGATCAACTACTTTTTTGAAACGTTTTTCTCCCGGCGGCTCGGCGGCATTGATTACGGCGATGGCCAGCGCCTTGTGGTGGGCAGAAAAGACGAAACCTACCCCGGCCTGTGCGAGCTGGATGTGATCCGCGAAGCCGATACCGCGGCAGATGCCCGCACCATTGCTGCACGCATTGCCCAGATGATGGCGGATGGTTACCCCGTGCGGGACGCCGAACCCGGCAAAACCCGCCCCTGCCAGTATGACGATTTCTGTATTCTGCTGCGCGGCCGTTCGGACTTTGCGCTGTATGAAGCTGCCCTGACCGCGCTGGATATCCCGGTTTATGCCGATGTGGCGGCTGACCTGCTGGACGCCCCTCATGTGCGCCCCTTTGCCGCACTGCTGCGTGTGCTGGATAACCCGGCACAGGATGTGGAGCTTTCCTCTGTGCTGCTCAGCCCGCTGTACCCTTACACGCCGGATGATCTGGTGCAGCTGCGCGCGGCTGTGCGCGGCGGCAGCCTGTATGCGGCGGTGCTGCACGGCAGCGACCCGCGCTTTGCACCGTTTTTGCAGGATATGGAGGTTTACCGCGAGCTGGCCCGTACCCTGACGGTGGGGCAGCTGATCGAAGAGCTGTTTGCCCGCACGGGTTACCTGGCGGCGGTCGGCGCCATGCCGGACGGTTCCCGCTGCCGGGATGACCTGCTGGCATTTGCCGCGTGGGCAGCGAACGCCGGGGCGCGAGGTCTTTCGGCCCTGGTGCGCGCAATGGATGCCGCCAAGGCGGGCAGCGGGGTGCAGGCGCCTTCCATCGGCCAAAGCCGCCCCGGCTGCGTGAGCATTATGACGGTCCACCGCTCCAAAGGGCTGGAATTCCCGGTGGTGTTTGTGGCCAACACCTCCCACAAGTTCAACCAGAGCGATGCCATCTATCCGGTGCTGTATCATAAGGAGCTGGGCATTGGCCTGATGCTGCGCGCGGGCAGCAGTGCCAGCCGCTACAAAACGCTGCCTTATACCGCCGTGGCGCAGACGATCAAACGTGAAACACTCAGCGAGGAAATGCGCATTTTATATGTGGCGCTGACCCGTGCGCAGGATGCGCTGATCATTACGGTACCGCTGAAAAGACCGGAAAGTGAATTGAAAAATCCGGCCATGTTTGCCAGCGCCGAGGCAACGGATGCCGAAGCCATGCTGGGGGCACAGAACTGGGCGCTCTGGCTGCTGACGGCAGCTATGCTGCACCCGGCCAGCGAGGAACTGTGGAAATACAGCGAACTGCTGCCCCATCATATCCCAACGGAAGCGCCGCTGAACATCCGCCTGCTGGACCCGCCCCCCGCGGTGCAGGCAGCGGAGCCGGAAGCCCCGGCCCTGCCGGACGATGCCCTGACCGAACGCCTGCTGGAAGCGTTTACATGGCAAAGCCCCAACAAAGCGCTGGAAACCATCCCGGTTAAAGTCAGTGTCAGCGCCGTGACCCACACCAAACAGGAACTGACCCTGCGCCGCCCGGCCTTTTTGCAAAAGTCCGGCATGACCGGGGCGGAACGCGGCACGGCCATCCATGCGTTTTTGCAGAGCGTCCCCTTTGGCCCGCAGCCGCCAGAGCTGGAAGCCGAAGTGCAGCGCCAGCTGGACCTGCACCTGCTGGACCCGGAGCTGGCCAAAGTGCTGGATCTGGAACAGGTACGCCCGTTTTTTGCCAGCGGGGTATGGCAGCGCATTGCCGCTGCCCGCCAGGTCCTGCGGGAAGAACCGTTCATTACCGCGCTGCCGGCCGGAGAAGTCGTCCACGAAGCGGCGGGGCAGGGGAGAGCGGCCAAGGCCCCGGTGCTGGTGCAGGGCATTGCCGATGTGGTGCTGGTGTTTGACGACCACGCCGAAATTCTGGACTATAAAACCGATAAAAGCCGCAATGCCACCTATTATATTGAGAGCTATGCCGCGCAGCTGCGGCTGTACCGCCGTGCGTTTGCCCTGCGTTTGCCGGTGCCGGTAACAAAACTGACCATCTACTCGTTCGCCATGCAGGATGAAATCGATATCCCGCTGGAATATGCCGCCTTTGGAATAGGCGATAAACTTTTGGGCAGATAACGTGATTTTTTTCTGCCTGCCCCCCTTGACGCATGGGGGTTGGTATGCTATTATAGTAATACCTCTTTTGCGGGTCTATTTTTTTGTGCCCATTTTTAGGCACAGGGCCCGCGGGCGCAAAGGGCGGCAACCCTTTGCACAACGAGGGAGGCCTTTGGGCGCAGCGCAAAGCATCAAGCTTTAACTTCGGTGCTGCACCCGTATAAACCGTTAATTGGAGGTGCCGAACGAATGACTGTCAAGATCACCCTGGCCTGCACCGAGTGCAAGCAGCGTAACTACAACAAGGAAAAGAACAAGAAGAACAACCCGGATCGTCTTGAGATGAAGAAGTATTGCCGTTTCTGCAAGAAGCATACTGTTCACCGCGAAACAAAGTAAGTTTGAAGGAGCTTTTAAGATGGCTGATAACAAAGCGGTAAACCAGACCGCCGCCAAGCCGGAAGAAGCTAAAGCCGACAAAAAGGCTAAGGCAAATGACGGCAAAAAGAAGGTTCCCTTCACTGCCAAGGTCAAGAACTTTTTTGGCCGTATCACCAAGTATTTCCGTGATACCAAAAGCGAGCTGAAAAAGGTTGTGTGGCCCAGCAAGGAAGACACCCGCAACAACACCATTACCGTTATTGTGGTTGTGGTAATCGCGGCTGTTGTGCTGGTGCTGCTGGACATGGCGTTTGGCGGTATCATTCACCTGCTGATCGGCGCGTGAACCGGCTTTTGAGCGGAGGCAACTATGGCTGAACAAGCATATTGGTATGTTGTGCATACCTATTCCGGCTATGAAAACAAAGTCGCAACGGATCTGATGACCATGGTGGAAAACCGCCGCATTCAGGATCTTATCTGCGATGTCAAGGTCCCCACCGAGACCGTGATGGAGGATCAGTTTGATAAAACCGGCAATAAGATCGGCGAAAAAGAAGTTCAGCGCAAGATCTACCCCGGCTATGTCTTTGTCAAAATGGTCATGAACGATAATACCTGGTACATTGTCCGCAACACCCGCGGCTGCACCGGTTTTGTCGGCCCGGCTTCCAAGCCGGAACCCCTCTCGGAGGAGGAAGTCGCCAAGCTCGGCGTTGATAACGGCGTTGCCGCGCCCGAAGTCGATTATGCCGTGGGCGACAATGTCGAGATCACTTCCGGCACAATGGAAGGTTCCATCGGCACGGTGGAAGAGATCAATCTCGACGAACGCAAGGTCCGCATCAAGATCAACATGTTTGGCCGCGAAATCCCGGCAGAACTTGGTCTGCACGAAGTCAAACTTCTGTAAGCGGAACTTAGCGCAAATCGCCTGGCAACAGGCAAGTAATTCCGGTAGAAACTGCGCATGAGCAGTTTTTATAGAGCGTGCGAGGGTCGCATGCTCGTGGGAGGCCTGCACCGCGGGCCGCAACTCACCACAAATTTTGGAGGTGCAATTTATCATGGCACAGAAAATCACTGGCTACATTAAGCTGCAAATTCCCGCCGGCAAGGCAACTCCGGCTCCCCCTGTTGGTCCTGCTCTGGGCCAGAAGGGCGTTAACATCATGGCGTTCACCAAGGAGTTCAACGAACGTACCAAGGGCCAGATCGGCATGATCATCCCCGTTGTCATCACTGTTTACGCTGACCGTTCCTTCAGCTTCATCACCAAGACCCCGCCGGCTCCGGTCCTGATCAAGAAGGCCGCTGGCATCGACACCGCCTCTGGCGTGCCCAACAAGAACAAGGTTGGCTCCATCACTCTGGCTCAGGCCGAAGAGATCGCCAAGACCAAAATGCCTGACCTGAACGCTGCTTCTCTGGAAGCTGCCGTCAGCATGATCAAGGGCACCTGCCGCAGCATGGGCGTCACCGTCGAGGGCTGATCAAGCTCTTTTGCGTGGGAGGATAAATCCGATAACTACCACAATGGAGGAATAAAGTAATGAATCACGGTAAACATTATGTCGACAGCGCTAAGCTGATCGACCGTACCAAGACCTACGAGCCCCAGGAAGCCCTGGAGCTGTGCTGCAAGACCGCTAAGGCCAAGTTCGACGAGACCGTTGAGCTGCATGTCCGCCTTGGCGTTGACAGCCGCCATGCTGATCAGCAGGTCCGCGGCGCTGTTGTTCTGCCCAACGGCACTGGCAAAAACGTTCGCGTTGTTGCTATCTGCAAGGGTGACGCTGCTAAGGCTGCTGAGGCTGCCGGTGCTCAGGAAGTTGGCGATGATGATCTGATCGCCAAGATCCAGGGCGGCTACCTGGACTTCGACGTTCTGGTTACCACCCCGGATATGATGGGCCGCGTTGGCCGCTTGGGTAAGATCCTCGGACCTCGTGGTCTGATGCCGAACCCGAAGGCTGGCACCGTTACCCCCGACGTTGGCAAGGCTGTTACCGATGCCAAAGCCGGTAAGATCGAGTACCGCCTGGACAAGCAGAACATCATCCATGTTCCCGTTGGCAAGGCTTCTTTTGGCGCTGAAAAGCTGATGGCCAACCTGGACACCGTCCTGGAAGCTATTGCTAAGGCTAAGCCGACTGCTGCCAAGGGCCAGTACTTCAAGAGCGCAACCATCGCCACCACCATGGGCCCCGGCGTTCGCGTTGCCACCAACAAGTATGGTGTATAAGAGAATTTTCTCTTAAAAAATGCTTGACAAACGCACATTCCCGTGCTATTATAATTAAGCTGTTTTTAAGACAGCAGGCGCCCTTTGGGGCCTAACGGGTTTGACCCACCTGCCGAGAAACGTGCGTTTTGAATTTGCTTCAAAGCCATTTTCCCGGCAACGGGAAAGTGGCTTTTTCTTTTGATAGAGCCGCTTGCCTGTATATCTTACAAGCGGAATGAGGTGAAAACAAATGCCCAGTGCAAAGATTCTGGAAGCCAAGAAGGCTTATGTTGCAGAACTGAACACCAAGATCGCTGGTTCTCTGGCTGGCGTTGTCGTTGCTTACAACGGCATCAGCGTTGCTGATGATACCAAGATGCGTAAGGAACTGCGTGAAGCTGGCGTTGAGTACATGGTTGTCAAAAACACCATGCTGCGCCGTGCTGTTGCTGGCACCCAGTACGAAGCTATTGCTGAGTACTTCAAGGGTGATACCGCAATTGCTCTGTCTGCTGAGGACCCGGCTGCTGCTGCCCGCATCCTGTGCAAGGTTGCTGACGCAGACAAGTCCAAGCGCTTCACTGTTAAGGGTGGCTTCTGCGACGGCCAGGTGCTGGATGCCGCTGGCGTCAAGAGCCTGTCCACCATGCCCAACCGCGAAGGCCTGCTCTCTATGCTGGCTGGCTCCCTCAACGGGATCATCGGCGGTCTGGCTGTTGCGATCCAGGGGATCGTCGACAAGCAGGAAGAAACCCCCGCTGCCTGATTTATCTTGCAGCATGAGGAAAGCGGCGTAAACCTCAACAAAACCGCCGCACACGAACAATTATAAAAATTATGGAGGTAACTACCATGGCTTCTGAAAAGATCACTGCCATTGTCGAGTCTGTCAAGACTATGACCGTTCTCGAGCTGAAAGAGCTCGTTGATACCATTTGCGAAGAGTTCGGCGTTTCCGCTGTTGCTGCTGCCGCTCCGGCTGCTGCTGGCGCTGCTGCTCCTGTTGAGGAAGAGAAGACCGAGTTCGATGTCATCCTGGCTGATGTCGGCGCTAACAAGATGCAGGTCATCAAGGCTGTTAAGGAGCTGACCGGCGCTTCTCTGATGGAAGCTAAGAAGCTCGTTGAGACTGCCAACGCTAAGCTGAAGGAGCAGGCTTCCAAGGCTGACGCTGAGGAAATGAAGAAGAAGCTGGAAGAAGTCGGCGCTAAGGTTGAGCTGAAGTAATTCTTCTTACTTGAATCTTTTCCAAACCGCCCCGTGGTGTAAACCGCGGGGCGGTTTTTGTATGTCAGCCACCTGGATCCCCTTTGCGCGAAATACACAAATCACGGTTTCATTTTTGTACAAAAACGAGAATTTGACAGTGTGATTTTACAAATGTTCAAGATATATCCATTTCTTTCTGACACAAAAATCCTTATAATAAAAATGATATAAATAAAGTGCTCTCTGCGCCCGGTTCCATATAAAAATAGGGCAGGAGAGTGCCGATAAAATTATTGGGTATTAAGTACGGGAAAGGCACAGCCACACACCGTGCACCGGCAAACCATGCACGGTGCTGTTGGTTTTGTGCTTTTGGTACTGTGGTTAATCAGGTAAGGAGTGTGTATATGGAGGAGCAAAAGCCAAAAGGCAGCGGTATGGAAAAAATCGCTACCTTTATTGTGGATAAGCGCAACCTGTTCTTTCTACTTTATGCATTTGCGTTAATTTTCAGTATTGTAGCAACCGGCTGGGTCAAGGTGGAAAATGATATTACTACCTACCTGCCGGAGGATACCGAAACCCGCCAGGGCCTGACCGTGATGAATGATAACTTTGTTACATACGGCACAGCCCGCGTGATGGTTTCCAATGTTACATATGAAACCGCCGAGAATATCTGCAGTGACCTGGAAAGCATTGATGGCGTTACCAGCGTGGATTTTGATGATACCACGGATCACTACAAATCCGCTTCGGCGCTGTTCAGCGTAACGTTTGACGGTACCACAACGGACGATATCAGCGTCCATGCGCTGCATACCATCCGGGATATGCTGGCCGGGTACGATACCTATATTGATACCGAAGTCGGCGTGGATACCTCCGCAGACCTGCAAAGCGAGATGAGCGTCATTCTGGTACTGGCGGCCATCGTCATCGTGCTGGTGCTTACCCTTACGTCCCGTTCCTATGCCGAGGTTCCGGTTCTGATTATGACCTTTGGCGCGGCGGCTTTGCTGAATATGGGCACCAACTTCCTGTGTGGCACCATTTCCTTTATCTCCAACTCCGTTACCGTTATTCTGCAGCTGGCACTGGCCATTGACTACGCCATCATCCTGTGCCACCGCTTCTCGGATGAGCACGAAACCAAGGATACGCGGGAGGCCTGTATCGCGGCATTGTCCAAGGCAATCCCCGAAATCAGCTCTTCCTCTCTGACCACCATTTCCGGCTTGGGGGCTTTGGCGTTCATGCACTTTGGCATTGGCCGCGATATGGCAACCGTGCTGATCAAGGCTATTCTGTTCAGCTTGCTGTCGGTGTTTACCTTGATGCCCGGCCTGCTGATGGTGTTCAGCAAAAAGATCGATGCAACCCGCCATAAAAACCTGATCCCCAAGATCACCTTCCTGGGCAAGTTTGATGTCGCCACCCGGTTTATTGTCCCGCCGATTTTGCCGTTGTGGTTGTAGTCACCGCAGTGCTGGCCAACAAGTGCCCCTACTGCTACAGCTATACAGACCTGGTCACCGCCAAGCAGAGTGAAAGCCAGATTGCCCACCAGAAAATCAAGAACACTTTTGGTGTCAACAACATGGTGGCGGTGATCGTACCGACAGGGGATTATGATTCCGAACGCCAGCTGCTCAAGGACCTGGATTCCTGCGCGGAAGTAAAATCCACCCAGGGCCTGGCCAACATTGACGCTATGGATGGCTACAAACTGGCCGATGCCCTGACCCCGCGCCAGATGTCGGAACTGGCCGGGCTGGATTACGAGGTGGCCGAAGCCCTGTACGCCGCCTATGCCGTGGACCAGAACGAATACGGCAAGTTGATCAGCGGCCTTGGCGATTATAAAGTACCGCTGTTTGATATGTTCATGTTCCTGCAGCGGGAGATGAAAGACGGCAACATTACGCTGGACGGCGACATTCAGGAAACGCTGGATGACCTGTTTGAACAGCTGAACAAGGCACAGCTGCAGCTGCAAAGCGATAAATACAGCCGCCTGGTTGTCTACCTGAACCTGCCGGAAGAAAGTGACGAGACCATGGACTTCCTGGATACGATGCACGCTATGATCGCCAAATATTACAGCAGCGATACCTACATTGTCGGTAACTCCACCAACGTCAAAGACCTGTCCAGCTCCTTTGGCGAGGATAATATGCTGATCAGTGTGCTGTCCGCTTTGTTTGTTGTCATTATCCTGCTGTTCACCTTCAAATCGGCCGGTCTGCCGGTGCTGCTCATCGTTGTCATTCAGGGCAGTATCTGGATCAACTTCTCGGTGCCGACCATCCAACATGAATCGCTGTACTTCCTGGGTTACCTGATTGTCAACTCCATCCAGATGGGTGCAAACATTGACTATGCTATCGTTATTTCCAGCCATTACACTGACCTGAAAAAAGAAATGCGGCCCAAAGAGGCAATTATCGCCGCATTGAACGAAGCGTTCCCTACCATCTTTACATCCGGCACCATTCTGGCGGTGGCCGGTGCGCTGATCGGCGTTATGACCACCAATCCGGTCATCGCTGCCATCGGCACCTGCCTGGGCCGCGGCACGGTCATTTCCATTGTGCTGGTTATGGCGGTTCTGCCCCAGATCCTGCTCATCGGCGATACCATTGTGGAGCGCACCAGCTTTGATGTAAAAGTTCCTGTGGATCTGTCCCGCGTCAACCGCACGGCCAGCGGCAACATGCGCGTCAGCGGCCGGGTGCGCGGCTATGTGAACGGTGTGATCGATGCCGAGATCAAGGGTACGTTGAACGGTACGTTGAAAGCCTCTGTTACCAGCGGCACAACGATAGAACCAACAAAGCCTGATTTTTATCTGCCGGAAAGCAAGGAACAAGCGGCGGCTGAATGGGCAGAAAATTATACGGAAGGGGAGGAAGTCTGATGGAACGCAATACAGCAAAACGCACGCTGGAAAAACTCCTCTCTGTGTGTATCTGCCTGTGTATGCTGGGGACCATGCTGCCCGCCCAGGTGTTTGCCGAGGAAGCTGACACCGCCCAGACCGAAACCGTGCAGGATACGGCCCCAAAAGATACGGTCTACCTTTCCAGTGCGGATGACCTGATCCAGCTGGCCAAGAACTGCCGCCTGGACAGTTGGAGCCAGAACCGCACCGTTGTGCTGGAAGCCGATATTGACCTTTCCAGCGTTGACTTTAACGGTATCCCCAGCTTTGGCGGCACATGGGAAGGCCAGAACCACGCCATTACCGGCCTTTCCCTCAGCCAGGACGGCAGCGTGCAGGGCTTATTCCGCTATGTGCAGCAGGGGGCCCTGGTGCGCGATATGACGGTAAAGGGCCGCATCAAGCCGGGCGGCACCCGCGCCAGCGTGGGCGGCATTGCGGGCAGTAACGCCGGTACGATTGAAAATTGCGCGTTTGACGGCGTGGTATCCGGCACCAGCCAAATTGGCGGCATTGCCGGTGTCAATACGGTCAAGGGCAGCATCAACGGCTGCGCGGTAAGCGGCACAGTGTACGGCAGCCACTTTGTGGGCGGCGTTGTGGGCCAGAATGACGGCGTGGCTGCCAACTGCACCAATGCGGCCAGCGTGAATACCACCGTGAGCCAGAACGAAGTCAAGCTGAATGACCTGACCCTGGACAATGTGCTGAAAACCGAAAAGGCCAACGATGTGACCGATGCAGGCGGCATTGCGGGCAACAATGCCGGTGTGCTGCGCGCCTGCATCAACCGCGGAACCATTGGCTACAGCCACATTGGCTATAATGTCGGCGGTATTGCCGGCAGCCAGACCGGCTATGTGGAAGGCTGCGTGAACTATGGCACCGTCAACGCCCGCAAGGAGGGCGGCGGCATTGTGGGCCAGATGGAACCCTCCAGCGTGCTGCAATATAACCAGGATACCTTGCAGGAATTGCAGGGCGAACTGGATACCCTTTCTGCCCTGATGAACAAGGCCACCAACGATGCCTCGGCTTCTTCCAGTGAGCTGACCAGCCAGCTGAATGACCTGACCGGCCGGGTGGACAGCGCGCGCGAAGCCGTGGATACCCTGATCGATAAGGCGGTCAACGGGTTTGATATCGGCACCCAGACCATCAACATTACCAACCTGACCAAACTGACCGGGCAGGGTACGATCAATGGCAGCGGCAACGGCAGCGCCGATGGGTCCGGCAATGGCAACATCAACGGCACCATTGAGCTGGTGCCCACCCCGGAGCCGACCGAAGAACCGGAGGAAACCCCGGAACCCACCGAAACGCCGGCTGTGACGCAAGCGCCGGCCGTGACGGAAGCCCCCACCGCGGCCCCTGACCCGGAGCCGACTGCGGCGCCTGCCCCGGAGCCGGATCAGCCTGACGACCAGCCCGCAGGGCGAGGACGACCGCGAGGGCGAAGCACATGGCCGCCCCCGCCGCAATGAACCCACTTTTGATGTGGATCTCGATTTTGGCGGGGAAGGCGGTGGTGACGCTGGCGGCGATGTGACCATCGACCATGGCGGCGAAGGCCAGATCGACAGCAACATTGACCTGACGGTGCCCAGTATTACGCTGAGCGACCGCGATTCCATCACCGCAGCCCGCAGCAGCCTGAACGGCAGCCTGGCTTCCATCATTGACGGTGTCAGCAGCCTGAACACCAACACTGGCAGCCACACCCAGGCTTTGATCCAGGATGTGCAGGCCATCAGCAGCCAGCTGAACAAAATTGGCGATACGCTGGCTGGTGCTGCAGACCAGAGCGAGGACGACAACAACCTGTTTGAAGATGTTTCAGACAGCGATACCGATGGCGATACCGAAGGTAAAGTGTTCAACTGCATGAACCTTGGCGAGGTAAACGCCGATATCAATGCAGGCGGCATTACCGGCGCCATGGCCCGTGAAAACGACCTGGACCCCGAAGATGATACCAAAACCAGCGGCAGCAGCTCACTGAATGTGACCTACAAGACTCGCATCGTGGTGCGGGACTGCATCAATAAGGGGGCTGTCAATGTCAAGAAAAAAGGCGGCGGTGGCATCGTTGGCAGCATGGATATGGGCTCGGTGCTGCAAAGCTATAACTTTGGCAATTTGGAATCGGACGATGCGGATTATGTTGGAGGTATTGCCGGGCAGAGCAAGTCCATCATCCGCCGCAGCGCAGCCAAGTGCCGCCTGAGCGGTGATAACTATGTCGGCGGCATTGCGGGCAGCGGCTTTACCATTACCGGCAGCCGCAGCTTTGTGCTGGCGGATGGCGATGAGTATGTCGGCGCGATTGCCGGTGGGCTGGAAAGCAGCAATTCCATCACCAACCTGAACAGCGCGCTTCAGGATTCCGAGTCCGAGCAGAGCGGCAACTATTTTGTCAGCGAAACGCTGGGCGGCATTGACGGCGTAAGTTATGCAGGTCAGGCGGAACCGCTTTCGTTCCAGGAATTCTGTGACCTGACGGCACAGGAGGGCATGCCGGATGAATTCCGCAATGTTACCCTGAATTTTGTCGCCAACCAGGTTACGGTGGAAGCTGTTACGGTGGAGTACGGTGCGGCCTTTGATATGGCCAATGCGCCGGAGCTGCCTGTCAAGGGCGGCTATACGGCAGAATGGTCGGACTTTGACCATGACCATGTTGTGTTTGACCAGACGATTGAAGCAGTATACACCCCGCTGGATTCCGTGGTGCAGAGCGGCGATACCCGCAACGGCCTGCCCATCCTGTTGGCAGAGGGCGCTTTTGGCACGGCGGAAGTAACGCTGACCCCGTCCAGCGAAAGCCCCGGCGCGGTGGGAACGCTGCTGGAATGCTGGGAAATCACCCTGCCGGAGGACCACTCTGACAGCCATGTGCTGCATTATCTGGCACCTTCGGACAATACTGTGGTATACCTGCGCGATGCTGATGGCAGCTGGCGCAAAGTGGATACCACCGAGGACGGCAGCTATCTGGTGTTTACCGCCATGACGGACGAAACGACCCTTGCCGCAGTAGAAAAGCCCGGCATTCCGCTGCCAATTCTGATCGGCGGCGCCGTGGCAGCGGTGCTGCTGGTTATCCTGTCCATTCTGGGCCACAAACACCGCAAAAAGCGCCTGACCAAAAAAGCAGAACAGGAACGCAAACGAGCCGAAGAAACCGAAAACGGCTGGTTCTACTAAAAAATAAAAAGCGCAGAACTTTCAACGTTCTGCAAAAATAAAGTTGAAACATCCCCCGCAGGTGCAGCAATCGCTGACTTGCGGGGGATGTTTTGCGCTTTTAGTTTACAGTTTGCGGATGAACAGGAAAGTTAAAAATATAAATGTCTTGGTAAGGGCGAACATCGTTCGCCCGCGGCTGTTTGCTGTGTGTACGACTTGTTAAAATATGTGACGTCTTTGCGTTGGCATTGATATGCCGCCAGGTTGGCGGGCATACAATGTGCGCCCCGGTGGTCATGGTGGAATAAAACACATTAAAAATGCGGTGCAAACAACCGGATTTTCTTACACAAATGCCGCCTCCTTGCGGGCTTTGCTTTTAGCGGTTTCCGGGAACACATTGCCCTTTGGGCTCTCATAGTCTTTGGCAACCTGCTGCAAAATTGCGGTACGGCGTACAATGCCGATAAATACGTTGCGGTCATCCACCACGGGAACAAAATTCTGGTCAACGGCGGCGTTCAGCAAAGCGTGCATGTCAGTGGTAACGGGAACTGCCTTGTAATCCCGGCGGCGGGGGAAAGAGGCGATGGGGATATCCTCGCTGGCGTCAATATCCAGCCCGTGAATGCTTTTGATGCCCCATAAAATGTCGCCCTCGGTCATGGTACCCAGGTATTCGCCGTTGCGTTTTAATACCGGAATGGTGGCAAAGCGCTGGTTGGACCATTTTTCAAGGGTCTGGCGCAGGGTAAAATCTTCATAGATAAATAAAACGTCCTGTTTTGGCGTTAAAAAGAACAACAGATTCATGGCGGGAAATAACTCCTTTGCAGGTTATCTTGATGGAAAGGGAAAGCACTGTGCACGGCGGCTTTTGCTGCTCCCCGCATCTACTGCCGGGGCGGGCGTTAAAAGTACGACCCTTACCAATATTAAGTATACGCGCCGTTTGGGATAACTTTGTGAATGGATTGTTAAAACCGATGTAAAAAATTAGGCTGCAAATTTTGTTCCCTTTTCGGCAGGGCTTTTTACAAAAAGCTCTGTTCAAACCGAAACAAATCGTGTATAATAGAATTGCGTTAGCTGTAACTGACGCACATGGAACCCGGCAAAAGGGTTAAACCCGAAGCTGGGAATTCATCTGTATTCCATAGGGAGGAACGCAAATGATCACACGAGTGAATCCTTTGGGACATATTTCGCTTACGAATGATTACTTCTCGGGCCTTGTGGCCGAAGCTGCCAAAAACTGTTATGGTATTGCCGCCATGGGCCAAAGCTCTGCCGCCAGCACAGTGCGCGAAGCCCTGCGCAACGGCTCCCTGCCCGAAAAAGGCGTTACCGTAAGCCAGCAGGAAGGGCGGCTGGTCATCACCCTGCACATCAAAGTGGGGTATGGCCTGAACATCGCTTCCATCACGCAAAGCATTACCCACCGCGTTAAAGATGAAGTTGAACATGCAACCGGCCTGAAAGTGGCCCGCATTGATGTGTTTGTTGATGATATCATTGACGAATAAAGCGGCGGGGGCCCCGGCTGGCATTTGCCCCGGCGGCTTGTTTCCCCAAAAATTACAATGAGGTGCAACTGTTAGAATGATTACTGGTAAGACACTGCGCGACGCCATCATTTCCGGCGCCAACAATATTGCAAATCAACGTACCCGCGTGGACGAGCTGAACGTTTTCCCTGTGCCGGATGGTGATACAGGTACCAATATGAGCATGACGATCGGCGCGGCCTTGAGCGAGCTGAACGCCATGCCGGATACCTGCACGGTGGCCGAAGCCAGCAAGAGCGCTGCCTCCGCCATGCTGCGCGGTGCGCGCGGCAACTCCGGCGTTATCACCAGCCTGCTGTTCCGCGGTTTTTCCAAGGCGCTGGCCGGTAAAACCAATGCCGAGGCCGCTGACCTGGCCAAAGCCCTGCAGATGGGCGTGGAAGCTGCTTACAAGGCGGTCATGAAGCCCACCGAGGGCACCATCCTGACCGTTACCCGCCTGGCTGCCGAGGCTGCCGTTGCCGCTGAAACCGACGATGTGCCGCAGCTGTGGGCTACCGTGTGCGAAGCTGGCCAGAAAGCTCTGGAGGACACCCCCAACCTGCTGCCTGTGCTGAAAAAGGCTGGCGTTGTGGATGCCGGCGGCCAGGGCATCATGCTGGTGTTTGAGGGCATGAAGCAGGTGTTTGACGGCGGCGAGATCGTTGCCGGTGCCGAGGTTGCCGCCAAGCCGAAGCTGGATTCCAGCGCAGCGGGCAAGGGCGTGTTTACCGACGACCTGATGAAGGTTGAGGATATCAAAAACGGCTACTGCACCCAGTTCCTGGTCCATAAGGATTCCGGAGCAAGCATCACCCGCCTGCGCGCTTTTCTGGAATCCAACGGCGACTCTGTTGTTGTGATCGAGGATGACGATGTGGCCAACTGCCATGTGCATACGGCTGACCCCGGCATGATGCTGAGCGAGGCCATCAAGTATGGCTACCTGACCAATTTTAAGATCGAGAACATGCACGAGCAGTTCCTGGCCCGCCAGAAGCAGGCCAAGGGCCTGGAAAAGCAGGCCGAAGCCGAGGAAAAGGCTGCCGAGACCGGCGCAAAGGAAACTTTTGTTTACGCTGCAGTTGACCCGGACCGCGCCTATGGCTTTGTTGCCGTGGCGGCGGGCGATGGACTGAAATCCGTGTTTGAGGACCTGGGCGTGGATGCCGTTGTTTCCGGCGGCCAGACCATGAACCCGGCAACCGAGGATATCCTGGCTGCCATCCAGAGCGTGCCCGCCAAGACCGTTCTGGTGCTGCCCAACAATAAAAACATCATCATGGCTGCCGAACAGGCAGAAAAGCTGGCTGACCGCAAGGTCCTGGTTCTGCCTACCCGTACCGTGCCCCAGGGCATGACCGCTATGCTGAACTTTGACCCCGAAGCCGCCCCGGAGGAGAACGCCGTCAACATGATGGCCGCCGCCGAAAAGGTTGCTACCGGCCTGATCACCTATGCCGCCCGCGACAGCGAGTTTGACGGCCGCCCCATCCGTAAGGGTGAGATCATGGCGCTGGAAAACGGTAAGATCGTTGCCACTGGCAGCGACATTACCAAGATGACCTACCGCCTGGCACGTTCCATGAAGAAAAAGGACAGCCAGTTCATCACCGTGATCTCCGGTGCGGAAGTCAGCGAGGAAGATGCCGAACATACCACCGAACTGGTGCAGTCCAAGTGCGGCTCCAGCGTGGAGGTCAGCCATATCCATGGCGGTCAGCCGGTTTACTACTATATGCTCAGCGTGGAATGATCCCGGCATAACGGACAAAACCATTCAAGGACGAACTTGTGCATCAAAACGCATGTTCGTCCTTTGTTTATAACCCTACCGGAAGGAGGTGCAGCCATGCCGGATATCAACAGCGACATCCAATACCTGAAGGGCGTTGGCCCGGCTTACGCCAAAAAGTTTGCCAAGCTCGGCATTTATACCATCCGGGATCTGCTGCTGCACTATCCGCGGCGGTATATTGATTATTCCCAGCCGTACACGGTAGTATCAGCGCCGTTTGATGTGGACTGCTGTGTAAAGGCAACGGTGCTGCAGCGGGACCCGGACCGGCGCATTAAAGGCGGGCGGATGCTCTCCCATGTGCTGGCAGGGGACGATACGGGAATGCTGGCGCTTTCCTGGTTCAACGCGCCCTATGCGGCGGAAAAGCTGGAACCTGGAACCGAATATTATTTCGAGGGCCGCGTTGGCGGCATGATGACCCGGCGGGAAATCCTGCACCCGCTTGTGCGCACCGAAGCCCAGGTTGCCGCGGCGCCCCTGCTGCCGGTTTACGGAAGCACCGAAGGGCTGCCCGCCGCCCGCCTGACTCGCTGCGCCCAGCTGGCGCTGGAATATGTGGCCCAGCTGGATGACCCGCTGCCGCCAGAGCTGCTGACCCGCTACCGCATGCCGCCCAAAGCGGACGCTGTGCGGGCCATCCATGCCCCGCGGGACGCGGCGGACGCCGCTGCCGCCCGCCGCCGTTTGATCTTTGAAGAATTGTATATCCTGCAGCTGGGCATATTTTTGATGCGGGGCCATGGCCGCAAAATTACCGGTGCCCCCATGCGGGAGCTGGACCTTGCGCCGTTCTGGCGCAGCCTGCCCTATGCACCCACCGGGGCACAGCGCCGCTCGGCGGAAGAAATCTGCCATGATCTGTGCGGCCAGACCCCGATGAACCGTCTGCTGCAGGGCGATGTAGGCAGCGGCAAAACGCTGGTGGCCGCTGCGGCCATCTGGTTTGCCGCGCAAAATGGCTGGCAGAGCGCCATGCTGGCCCCAACGGAAATTCTGGCCCGCCAGCACGCCGCCAACCTGGCCGACCGCCTGGAGCCGTTTGGCGTCAACGTTACCTTGCTGGTGGGTGGCATGAAAGCCGCCGAAAAGCGGGTGGCCCTTGCCGCCATTGCGGATGGCCGTGCCGGGCTGGTGGTTGGCACCCATGCGGTGCTGACGGACAGCGTGGTGTTCAAAAATCTCGGCCTTGCCATTGTGGACGAACAGCACCGCTTTGGCGTGCGGCAGCGCGGCATTCTGGCGGGCAAGGCCAACAACCCGCACCTGCTGGTCATGAGCGCAACCCCCATCCCGCGTACTCTGGGGCTTTTGATGTACGGGGATCTGGATATCTCCATCCTGGATGAGCTGCCCCCCGGCCGCAAACCCATCAAGACCTGGTTCATCACTGGCAAAAAGCGCCGCGATATGTACGGCTTTCTGGAAAAACAGATCGCCGCAGGGCATCAGGTATATATCGTCTGCCCGGCCATTGAGGAAAACGAAATGGATTCCGGCATGAAAGCCGTCAAGCAGTATTACGAGCAGGTGGCCTGCCCGCTGCTGCCGGGGCGGCGCATCGGCCTGCTGCACGGCAAAATGAAGCCGAAAGATAAAGATGAAGTGATGCAGCAGTTCAAGGCCGGGGAGCTGGATGTGCTGGTCAGCACCACCGTGATTGAAGTCGGTGTGGATGTGCCCAATGCAACCGTAATGGTGGTCGAAAATGCAGAGCGGTTCGGCCTTTCGGCACTGCACCAGCTGCGCGGCCGCGTGGGGCGCGGTGCGGCGAATTCCTGCTGTATCCTGATTTCGGATAACGAGGGAGAAGCGGTACGCCAGCGGCTGCACTTTTTGTGCCGCACATCGGATGGTTTTGCCGTTGCCAAGTATGACCTGGAAACCCGCGGCCCCGGCGACTTTTCGGCGAGGCACAGCACGGCCTGCCCACCCTGCATGTGGCGGACCTTGTGCAGGATACCCGCACCCTGACCGTTGCCCAGCAGGAAGCCAAAGCCCTGCTGGCCCTGGACCCCAACCTGGCCAAACCGGAGCACAAAGCCCTTTCGGACGAAGTGGAGCGCCTGTTTGCCACAGCCGGGGCCATGAATTAGTCTTGACATCTTTATTTCCAATAAAAAACTGCCCAAATTATTTTTGATTTTTTTGTATAATCTCTTTTTTTTGCAGAAAGAATTTGCTATACTAAGGTTTAACCTGTATTGACACATAACTTTACAGGTTGGGCCGACAAACCAAAAAGGACATGCCATGAAACAATTCCTGTCTGCCTGCCTTGCGGTACTGCTGCTGGCGGTGCTGCTGGTCCTGCCCGCCGCAGCGGAGGAAACCGCCGATGCCCCCAACCTGACACCGGGATTTTCTGTTACCGCAGAGGCAGCCTATGTGGCTAACACCGATACGGGGCTGGTTGTTTATGAAAAAAACAGCGAAACCCCCATGGCCGCCGCCAGCCTGACCAAGCTGATGACCATGATCCTGATGCTGGAAAGCTACCAGGACCAGCTGGATACCATCAGCATTACAGCGCCGGGCTATATCTATGATTACCTGTACGGCAAAAATGCTTCCACGGCGGATATCTGGAAAGACGAGACCCATACCCTGCGCAGCCTGCTGTATGCCATGCTGCTGCCCAGCGCCAACGAGGCAGCGTATATCGTGGCAGACTATATGAGCGGCAGCAGCATTGATAACTTTGTGGCCATGATGAACGATGAAGCTGCCCGCATCGGCTGCACCGGCACTACCTTTACTGACCCCTGCGGGCTGGATCCCGGCAACGTGACCACCGCGCGGGATGCCTACCTGCTGGTGCGGGTGGCTATGGGCTATGATGCCTTTGCCCAGGCGGCAGGGGAGGAAAGCTACCAGATGCCGGCCTCCACCAAGCATGATTCGCCCTATACCATCCTGACCAGTGATAAGCTGGTTTCGCCCAGCAGCAACTATTACCGCTCTTACACCAAAGGCGGCAAAACCGGCAGCCTGGATGACTGGCAGAATTTTGCGGGCTGGCACACCCAGGACGGCGAAACCTATGTCAGCGTGGTGCTGCACAGTCCCAAAACGGACGAAGACCCGCGCCCGGCGCTGACCGAAACCGCCGAGCTGATGGATTGGGCGTTCGCCACCTTTACCGTAACCGCGGCGCTGGATACCACCCAGCCCATCACCGAGCTGCCTATTGTGTATTCCTCCCAGACGGATACGGTAATGATCTACCCGGCGGATGATATGCAGACCCTTTTGCCGCGGCAGGGCGGGGCAGAGCTGACGGAAAAGACCTTCAATGTTCCGGAGCACCTCTCCGCGCCCATCAAGCAGGGCGATGTGGTGGGTACCGTTACCGTTACCATGCAGGGCGAAACCGTTGGCACGGTGGACCTTTTGGCCGGCAGCAGCGTGGACCGCAACGAGCTGTTGTATACCATGGCGAAGGTAAAGGCTTTCTTTTCAAGCACTTATTTCAAGGTCGTTGTTGTGCTTTGCATCATAGCGGCTGTTGTCTATGCGGTTTTGTGGGTGTATGTTATGCTGCTTACGGTGCGCCGTGTGGAGCAACCGACCCCAAAACGCAAAAATAAACCGAACGATTGGAATAAGGAATAATGGCGGGCACCAGCCAGCCATAAGGGGGTACATTGTACTATGTTGGATGTAAAACGCAACCTGACAACCATGACGGATTTTTATGAGCTTACCATGTCGGCCGGCTACCTGGACGAAGGGTATAAGGATAAAATTGCCGTCTTTGATATGTTCTTCCGCAAGGTGCCGGACGGCGGCGGTTACGCCATTATGGCCGGCCTGGAGCAGTTTATCAACGCAGTGGACAGCCTGAAATTTACCGAGGAAGACATCAATTATCTGCGCTCCACCGGTGCTTTCAATGAGCAGTTCCTGGACTATCTGCGCAACTTTAAGCTGCACTGCAATATCTGGGCGATTGAAGAGGGCATGCCCATCTTCCCGCAGGAGCCCATTGTGACCGTAGAAGGCCCGGCTATTGAGTGCCAGCTGCTGGAAACTGCTGCTGGTCACCTTTAACCATCAGTGCCTGATTGCCACCAAGGCAAACCGCATCTGCCGCGCTGCCGCTGGCCGCCCGGTTATGGAGTTTGGCGCCCGCCGTGCCCAGGGGTATGACGCCGCCTACTTTGGCGCCCGCGCTTCCTACATCGGCGGCTGCAGCTCCACCTCCTGCGTGATGGCTGCCCGTGACTTCGGTATCCCGGCATCCGGCACTATGGCACACTCTTGGGTGCAGATGTTCCCCACCGAGTATGACGCATTCAAGAAGTATGCCGAGATGTACCCGGACAACTGCGTGCTGCTGGTGGATACCTACAACGTTCTGCGCCATGGCGTGCCCGATGCCATCAAGGTGTTTGACGAAGTGCTGAAGCCGATGGGCAAGCGCCCCAAAGGTGTGCGCATTGACTCCGGCGATATTGCCTACCTTTCCAAAAAGGCCCGCCAGATGCTGGATGCCGCCGGTTACCCGGACTGCACCGTCTGCGCTTCCAACTCTCTGGATGAATACATCGTGCGCGACCTGATTTTGCAGGGTGCCCGTGTGGACAGCTTTGGTATTGGCGAGAACATGATCACCGCCAAGAGCGACCCCGTGTTTGGCGGCGTGTACAAGCTGGCCGCAGTGAAAGAGGATGACGGCAGCTATACCCCCAAGATGAAGCTCTCCGAATCCGTGGAAAAGATGACCATTCCCTGCCTGAAAAAGGTATGGCGTATCTATGATGAGGACGGCAAAGCCCAGGCAGACCTGATCACTATGGCAGACGAAGTGGTGGATACCAAGAACGGCATTACCCTGTTTGACCCCATCGAGACCTGGAAGGAATGCACCTATGTCAACAGCACTGCCCGCTGCATTTCCACCCCGATCTATGAGAACGGCAAGCGCGTTTACACCAGCCCCAACCTGGCTGATATCCGCAAGTTCTGCAAAGCCCAGGTGGGCACCCTGTGGGACGAAGTAAAGCGCTTTGAAAACCCGCACCGCTATTATGTTGACCTGAGCAGGAACCTGTGGGATACCCGCAGCGAACTGCTGAAGAAGCTGTCCAAATAAAATGCTGTAACTTTATTACAAAATGGTTACAAACTGCGCCCCCTGCACATACTATGGTAAAGGATGACGGGATCATTCTTCCATACTGTACAGGGGGCGTTTGTATGTCTGTTTGTTTCCACCGTCTGGCTGCGCCGGGGCAGCTGGTGCTGTTTGCCATGGGCGGTACCGCGTACCTTGCGCTGGAGATCGCCTGGCGCGGCACAACCCATTGGACGATGTTTTTGGCGGGCGGGGCCTGCCTTTGCGCACTGGATGCCCTCGGCCGCCTGCCACTGCCCACCCCGCTGCTGGCGGGGATCGGCGCGGTTGGGGTTTCGGTGCTGGAACTGGGCACCGGGCTTGCCTGCCGCCGTCTGCTGCATGTTGAGGTGTGGGATTACAGCCAGGAATGGGGCAACCTTGCCGGGCTTGTGTGCCCAAAATACACGGCACTCTGGTTCCTTTTGTGCCTGTGGGTGCTGGGTATGATGCGCTTTTTGCGCGGTTTTGCCGCCTATGTGGCCCGCACAAAGGCTTAAAGTACACTTTATCACCCTGCTTTTTCGTCTGCGAGGACTGGAAGTCCGGTTTATCGCCCTAGATGTCTGCTATAATAAAACCATAGCAAAGCAGAAAGGCAGGGGTTCCCATGACAGCACAATTCCGGTATGTAGCAGGCCACATCGAAGTTTATTCCGCAACGGGCGAGTTCCTTTTTTCCGCCGATACCATGCAGGAAGCATGGGAGGACTACCAAGGCGAAATGTCCGCGTGACACGTACAGATGCAGCTGCAAAATATACAAAATAACGAAATAGTTTATAATATACAAAAAACTTTTGTAAGATTGTACAAAGCGTGCATTGCAAAATCCCCCTGCGCTGGATATAATAAAGACAGAAAGGAGATGGGGTTGCAATGTTGAACCTTCGTTCGTTTGCAAAGTGGGTACGTGGTATTCTGGACAGTGAGGAAGCCTATAACCTGCCGGAAGATGTCTACAACGACGTGATCCCCTCCGGCGTTCATGACTTCTGCCGCTTCGACCGGGAGTACTAAGACGGTACCGTATCATTCTCGACGATTGGACCCGCACACGGTAATGGTGCGCAGAAGGATGCGGCTTTGACCGGAATTTACCACGAATAGGGCATAAATAAGATATGGATGATTGATTCACCATAATACTGTTTGTTGCACCTTGAAACAAGCAAGCAGGCACCAGGCCACCCACCCGGTGCGCAGCCCCTCCGGCAATGGTTATGCCGGAGGGGTTGTTTTTTTTTGCAAAATTTAGTATCCTTAAAACGTATTGCTTATTGCAGGGTACAATTTTGCACCCCAAAACGATTGTGAGGTACGCCGTGGAACTGACCCCTTACGCAATTTTTGATATGGATGGCACCCTGTTGTGCTCCACCGGCATGTGGGACCATGTAACGGACCGCATCCTTGCAAAATATGGCAAAACCATCACCCATGAACAGCGCATGGCCAACATGACCCTTACGGTGGAAGGAACCGCCGCGATGTTTGTGCAGCAGCTTGGCGTGCCGCTGACGGAGCCTGAATGCGCAGAGCTGATCCGTGCCGAAGCGCGGTACGGCTATGCGCAGGAAGCCACCGTAAAGCTGGGCGTTGAGCAGGTGCTGGCAGCCATGCACGCACGCGGTGTGCGCATGTGCGTGGCATCCGGCACCGAAACACCGCTGATCGAAGCCGCGCTGACCTCCCACGGGCTGATGCGCTGGTTTGAGTTTGCGGTGGACTGCAAGAACCCTGACGGCAAAAAGAAGCCGGATGTATATCTGGATGCTTTGCACCGTTTTGGCGTGCAGAACCCCGTGCAGGCAACCGTGTTTGAGGATTCCCCCCGTGGGGATTGCCACCGCACGCGCCGCCGGTTTCGCCACCGTTGGCATTTATGATGAACCAATGGCAGAGTTCTGGCCGCAGATTACCCAAACAGCGGATTTTGCCAGCCGCACCTGGCAGGACTGGCTGCAAAATGTGCAGCAGACCGGCCCCGCACCCCGCAAATAAGCATGAAACTATAAGAATTGAGGCCTGTTATGAAGCTGATCACCTTTACCGTACCGTGTTATAATTCCGCAGCCTATATGGACCGCTGCGTAGAAACGCTGCTGCCCGCCGGGGAGGAGGCCGAGATCATCCTTGTAGATGACGGCTCCAAGGACGACACCGGCAAAATTGCCGATGCCTATGCTGAAAAATACCCCAACATCGTCAAGGTCATCCACCAGGAAAACGGTGGCCATGGCGAGGGTGTCAACCAGGGCATCCGCAACGCGAGCGGTATGTACTTCAAAGTCGTGGACTCTGACGACTGGCTGGATGCCGAAGCTCTGCAAAAGGTTATGCAGACCTTGCGCGGTTTTGCCGCCATGGAGCAGCCGGTGGACCTGCTGATGTGCAACTATGTGTACGAGCATGTGGTGGATGACACCCACCACACCGTCAGCTACAAGAGTATTCTGCCGCAGGACCGTGTGTTTGCCTGGGATGAGATCGGCCGTTTCCCGCCGAGCCAGAACATTTTGATGCACACCGTCATCTACCGCACCCAGATCCTGCGTGACAGCGGCCTGGAGCTGCCCAAGCATACCTTCTATGTTGATAACGTGTTCGTCTACCAGCCGCTGCCGCTCTGCCAGCGTCTGTACTATATGGATATTGACCTGTACCGTTACTTTATTGGCCGTGATGACCAGAGCGTGAATGAGAGCGTGATGGTCAAGCGCGTGGACCAGCAGTTGCGCGTGACCAAGATCATGATCGACGCGGTGGATCTGTATGCTCTGCCGGAAAGCCAGAAAAAGCTGCGCGCCTACATGTTCAACTATCTGTCCATGATGATGGCGATCTCCAGCGTGTTCCTGACGATGGATGGCCGCCCGGAGGCTTTTGAAAAAAAGACCGAGCTGTGGCAGTACCTGAAAAACCACGATGAGCGCGTGTACAACAAGTGCCGCCATTCCGTCGCCGGTGCCTGCAACCTGCCCGGTACGCTGGGTCACAAGATCACCCTGTGGGGCTACCATGTGGCGCAAAAAATCTTTAAGTTCAACTAAATAATAACAAGCAACGGGGGCTGCCTGGCAGCTCCCCGTTGTTTGTTATTACAGGATTTAGAGCATAAAACAAAAGAGGATATCACCGTGAAAATAGCCGAAGTTTCTGCCCGGCCCCCGCAGCTGGTCCAACAGCTGGTGGAGGTATGGCAGCGCTCTGTGCAGGCAACCCACCTGTTTTTGTCTGCGCCGGAAATTGCCGCTATCCGTACTTATGTTCCGCAGGCCCTGTGCGGGGTGGAACACCTGATTGTTGCGCAGGATGAAAGCGGCACACCGGTCGGCTTTATGGGCGTACAGGAGAACCGGCTGGAAATGCTCTTTCTGGACCCGGAGGCGCGCGGCCAGGGCCTTGGTGCCCGCCTGCTGTGCCTTGGCATGGAGCAGTACGGCGTGAGTGAGCTGACCGTGAACGAGCAGAACCCGGCGGCAGCCGGTTTTTACCGGCACATGGGCTTTGCCGTATACCGCCGCAGTGAGCTGGATGAACAGGGCGGCCCGTACCCGATTTTGTATATGCGGCGGGGGTAAAGCACTGCTCGGCATTGCCCTACGGAGCGCGCGCCAAAATTCTTTCTATTCTTATGGCGTGCAGGCCTGTTTCGTGTTATACTGTATTCATATATTTATAAATGGAAAGGCAGAGAGTTATCATGTATCAGCAAGGCGATAAAATGCTGGAAGTGCGGGAGCTGCTTGTAAAAGCGTTTGCCACCGCGTGGAAAAACAGCGACCAAAGCACCGACCGCGATACTTACATCAACAGCAGCATTACCGTGATCGATTCCATGCAGGTGCAGCCGGAAATGATTTACGCCGAAGAAGGCCAGGGCCTGACCGACGGCGAGGAACTGGACCACCTGGCAGACCTGGTGCGTGCCGATGGCACCTGGGTGTATTACGGCGTTCCGGCGGAGAACTTTTTTATTGTTACCTGGATGCCGGATGCCGAAGCAGCTGAAGCTAAGATTGCCGCCTTGCGTGAGGAAGGCGATTGTGTGGCCTGCTGCGTAGATCTTGCCGAAGAATGGAACTTTGGCTGATAAACCGCCGTGCGGCTGAAATACTTGCAGAGGGGAAGTGACCGCCTTGTCTGGCCATGAACCGCAAATCAAAATCAGCATTCCCGCGGCGGCATCCCGCCTGTTGGGGGCACTGCGCCGCGCCGGGTTTGAAGCCTATGTCGTAGGCGGCTGCGTGCGGGACAGCCTGCTGGGGCGTACCCCCGGCGATTGGGATATATGCACCTCTGCCAGACCGGAACAGGTGCGGACGGTGTTTTCCGCCTACCGCCAGATCTTAACTGGGGAAAAAGCACGGCACCGTTGCCGTCATCGTGGGCGGCACCCCCTACGAAATCACCACCTACCGTGTGGATGGCCAGTACCATGACAGCCGCCACCCGGATGCCGTGCAGTTTGTGCCGCAGGTGCAGCCGGATCTTGCCCGGCGGGATTTTACCATCAACGCCATGGCTTATGCCCCCGGCGAGGGACTGATCGACCTGTACGGCGGCCGCAGTGACCTGCACGCCTGCCTGATGCGCTGCGTGGGCGACCCGGAAGAACGTTTTGCCGAGGACGCCCTGCGCATCCTGCGCGCGGTGCGGCTGGCCGCCCAGCTGGATTTTGCTCTGGAGAAAGCCACCGAGCGCGCCGCGCTGGACATGCGGCAGAGCATCCAGAATATTTCCGCCGAGCGCATTTATACCGAGCTGGATAAGCTGCTGGCCGCCCCCGCTGCGGGCAAAGTGCTGAGCCGCTATGGCAGGATTCTTGCCGGGGCGGTGCCGGAGATTGAGCCATGCATCGGCTGCACCCAGCCGGGGCGCTGGCACTGCTATGATGTGTGGCAGCACACCGCCGTGGCGGTGGAACTGCTGGATGTGGCGGGCATGGACGATAAAAATGCCCGCATTCTGCGGTGGAGTGTTTTTCTGCATGATCTGGCCAAGCCGGAATGCCGCACCGTCGGCCCGGACGGCGCGGCGCATTTTCCCGGCCACAACCAGGCCGGAAGTAAAATGGCGCGCAGCATCCTGCTGCGGCTCAAGGCGCCTACTTATCTTGTGGAAAGCGCCAGCGCGCTGGTTGCTATCCACGATGGTGCCCTGCCCAGCTGATGCCGGCATCCTGAACATGCTGAACCGCTATGGTGCCGCATTTTTGCAGCGCCTTTGCCGCCTGAAGCTCGCGGATCTTGCCGCCCATGCCCGCAATGCGGGAGTGATGCAGCGCGAACAGCAGGTGCGCGCTTTTGAGGGACGGATGCTGGAACTTTCGGCTACCGCCTGTTATACGGTAGGCCAGCTTGCCGTGAACGGGGCCAGCCTGATGGATGCAGGCATCGCCCCCGGTCCCGCGGTGGGTAAGGCGCTGAACACCTTGCTGCGCGCCGTGATGGAGGGCCGCCTGCCCAACAAGAAAGCTGCCCTGCTGGCCGCGCTGGAAAAGGAGGGCCTGCTGTGATTTACGGCATTGGCACAGACCTGTGTGATGTGGGCCGGATTGAAAAGAGCATTGCCCGCCCGGCATTTTTGCAGCATGTGTATACCCCGGCGGAGCAGGAGCTCATTGTTGCCCATACGGGCAAGAAGCAGGCGGAAACCGCCGCGGCCAACTTTGCTGCAAAAGAAGCGTTTTTTGAAAGCCTGCGGCACCGGCCTTTCCGGGTTCTCCATGGCGGAAATCGCCGCCCTGCGCCGGCCAAGCGGTGCGCCTTACCTGAATTTACCGGTAAAGCCGCCCGTTTCATGGCGCAGAACCATTTGCAGGCTCATTTGAGCTTGACCCATGAGGCCGGCCTTGCCGGTGCGTTTGTGGTGTTGGAACGGGTGGAGTGATACATGGTTTGCCGCAAGCAGTAAAGCACGGCAAATCATTTGTAGGGGACGATGCTTGCTGTCCCGCATGTTGGGCATATGGCAACCACTTGCATTCCCCGCCAGATAGAATCGCAATGCTTTTTTGCCCCACCGATTCATGATTAAAATAAAGCCTCCCTGCTTATACTGTAAACAGAACGCATTGCAGTATCAGCAGGGAGGTTTTGTTATGGAAGTGCACAGAGGTGAAGTGTTTTACGCAGATCTCAGCCCGGTGGTTGGGTCGGAGCAGGGGGGAGTCAGGCCGGTACTTATCATTCAGAACGATATCGGCAACCGGCACAGCCCCACCGTGATCGCTGCCGCCATCACCAGCAGGCAGGATAAAAACCGCCTGCCCACCCATATCGGCGTGCGGGCCAACCGCTGCGGCCTGGCCAAAGACAGCATTGTGCTGACCGAACAAATTCGCACACTGGATAAACGCCGCCTGAGGGAGCGCGCCGGGCGCATTCCGGAAGATGACATGCGCCGCGTGGATGAAGCACTGGGCGTTTCGATGGGGCTGCACGACCAGCCAGTGGCCCAAAGCACCCATATGGACGGCGGATGTTTTTGAAAATCAAATCAGTTCTTCCAGAATGGCATTCTGCACGATCATGCCACTCGGCGTCAGCCGCAGGGTATCGCCATCCAGCACAGCATAGCCGCTGGCGGCGCAGTGGCGCAAAAATGCCATCTGGCCGGCATCGAACCGAACGCCGTACCGGGCCGCATACTCGGTCAGATTCAGCCCGCTGCAAAGGCGCAACTGCATGATCAGGTAATCCTCGGCGTTGCAGGGGCCTTCGTACTGCTCTTGAACAGTCCCGGCAATAAAAGCAGCGGTGTCATTGGGCCAAAAGCGGCGCACACTGCCCAGGCAGCTGTGGGCCGCCGGACCAATGCCCCAGTAATCTTTACAGTTCCAATACAGCAGATTGTGCCGCCCCTCGTGGCCCGGGCGGGCAAAGTTGCTGATCTCGTATTGCCGGTAGCCCTCCTGCGCCAGACGCTGCACGGCGTACAGGTAAAACTCCGCGGCGGCGTCGGCATCCGGCAGGCCCGGCGGCGGGTTGCGGCCAAAGGCGGTGCCGGGCTCGATCTTGAGCAGGTAGGCCGAAATATGGGTGCAGCCACCCGCCTGCAGCAGGGCAAGGGTTTTATCAAACTCCGCGATGGAATAATAGGGCAGCGCCAGCATAATATCCCCGCAGATCTCCCGGAAGCCTGCCTCCCGCGCCCAGGCAAACGCCTGCGCGGCGGCAGCAGCGGTGTGGGTGCGGCCCAGGCGGCGCAACTGGGCGTCGTCTGCGCTCTGTACCCCAAAGCTGATGCGGGTTACCCCGGCGGCTGCAAAACCAGCCAGATTTTCCGGCGTCACTACATCGGGGTTGGCTTCCAGCGTGATCTCCGCACCCGGCAGCGGGGCGGCGGCTTTGATCAGTCGGTGCACCTGGTCCGGCCGCAGCAGGGCGGGGGTGCCGCCGCCAAAATATAACGTGTCCGGCCTGCGGGAGCTTTTGGAAAGTTCGCGCAGCAGTGCGGTTACATATTCATCCGGCACCCCGCGCGTGCCGGGGGCAGAGTAAAAATCACAATAGCGGCATTTGCTGCGGCAGTAAGGGATGTGCAGATAAATGCCGTAAGTATCGGGGTTGGGCAAGGCATGGCTCCTTATCTTGCAAAAATGATAGAATTCCGTTAAGGCAACACCGCACAATTCCCGCCTTACGGCTTAAGCACCGCTAAAATAGGGCAGGAACGGAAAAGTGTAATAGAGAATTCACATATCGATAACACATTTCACTCAATACAGAGTATATAATAGAATCAGCCAAAAAAGAAAGGGGTCTGTTTTATGGACCAGAAATATTATAATATCTCCTATGCCGAAAGTCCATTCGGCACGTTAAACCAGTATATGACCCGCACCTACGGCTGGATGGCCGCCGGTTTGCTGGTTACCTTTGCAACGGCATTGCTTACCGTTACCACCCCGCTGTTTGAGCTGATGTTCAGCACCGGCCTGGTATTCCTCCTGAGCATTGCGGAGCTGGTGCTGGTTGCGGTTCTGTCCGCTAGGGTGGAACGCCTGCAGCCCACCACCGCAACGGGGCTGTTCTTCGCCTATGCGGTGCTGAACGGCATCAACCTGAGCACCTACTTTATCATCTATGATCTTTCCACGCTGATTCTGGCGTTCCTGGTTGGTACCGTGTACTTTGGCGTTATGGCTGTTTACGGTGCCCGAACCCAGCGCGATTTGAGCGGCTGGGGTATCAACCTGATGGGTGCTTTGATTGCCATTATTTTGACCAGCCTGGTGGGCGGCCTGATCGGCATGCTGACCGGCGCGGGCTTTGGTATGATGGATATCGTGCTTTGCGCGGTTTCGGTCCTGGTGTTTATGCTGTTCACGGCTTATGACACCCAGAAGCTGAAGTACTATTACGCCTACTATGGCGGCGATGCTTCCATGCTGCACAAATCCTCCATCATCGGCGCACTCAGCCTGTACCTGGATTATATCAACATCTTCCTGTATATCGTCCGCATCGTGGGCCGTTCCCGCCGCAACAACTGATCGGTTTTGATAATTTGAAAAAAGGGCGCTGTTCCGCAAGGGGCAGCGCCCTTTTTTGCTGTGCGTCCAGGGTTGACAAAAAGGCCAAACGGCCTATAATGCTTTATGTTAAACGCATTGACGGAGAAAGTATGCCTGCAAACTTAGCACAGAGAGGGCGGCCATCGGCTGTAAGCCGCCCCGAAAGCCTGCTGGCAGAAGTTCGCTCCTGAGCGGCCTGTGTGAACCCTGCATTGCAGCCATTAGCGCGGGACGGTCTGCCCCGTTACAAAGCATCGAGTGCCGCCAGACATGGTTTGGCGGAACACGGGTGGTACCGCGGAGTGTAAATGAATGTTACAGCTTCTTCCCTGATTTTACCGTTCAGGGACGGGGCTTTTTATTTTGTTTTGCAGCAAAAGCGAGCAGCCTTCGCCCCGTAAATCATCAAAGAGGTGCATTATGGAAGAAAAAAAAATCGCCGCACTGCGCGCCGAGCTGGAAGCCGACCTTGCAGCAGTGCACAACAAAGATGAGCTTTCCGCCTTTTGGCAGAAGTATCTGAGCAAAAACGGCAGCGTGACCGGACTGACCAAGTCCCTACGTGATGTTCCCAAAGAGGAACGCCCCGCCGCCGGTAAAACCATCAACGAGTTCAAGGTCTGGGTGGAGGGCCAGTATCAGGCTGCTTCCGCCGAGATCGAAAAGGCCGAGCTTGCCGCCCGCAACAAGGCCGAAGCCGTGGATATCACCCCTGCCCGGCACCCACCACGCCACCGGCGCACTGCATCCTATCACCCAGATCAAGAATGAGATCATTGATGTGTTTGCCGGCATGGGCTTTGAAATTTACGAAGGCCCCGAAATTGAGGACGATGACCACAACTTTACCCGCCTGAACGTACCCAAAAACCACCCAGCCCGCGATATGCAGGATACCTTCTATGTGGCGGATGACATTGTTCTGCGCACCCAGACCAGCGGCGGCCAGATCCGTGTGATGGATAAGGAAAAAAGCCCCCCATCAAGGTTCTGGTGCCCGGCCGCGTGTTCCGCTCTGACTCTGACGCAACCCACTCCCCGATGTTCCACCAGATGGAAGGTCTGGTTGTGGATAAGGGCATTACCCTGTGCGACCTGCAGGGCATGCTGGACCGCTTTGTGCAGGCTTTGTTTGGCCCGGAGGTCAAAACCCGCCTGCGCCCGTCCTATTTCCCGTTCACTGAGCCCAGTGTGGAGGTTGACGTAAGTTGCTTTGAATGCCACGGCAAGGGCTGCCCTCTGTGCAAGCACAGTGGCTGGATCGAAGGTCTGGGGGCTGGCGTTGTGCACCGCAGCGTGCTGGAAAACTGCGGCATTGACCCTGAGGTATACTCCGGCTTTGCTTTCGGTATCGGTATCGAGCGTATCGCCATGCTTAAGTACGGCATCAACAACATCGGCCTGATGTTCGAGAACGACCTGCGCTTCCTCGAACAGTTCAAGGGTTAAGGAGGGGAACAACAATGAAAGTACCATTCAGCTGGCTTAAACAGTATGTGGATATTGATGTTTCCGCCCAGGAGCTGGAAACCAAACTATTCGACTGTGGCTTTGAAGTAAGAACTCATCGACCTTGGCGCTGAGATCAGCAAGGTTGTTGTTGGCGTTGTGACCGAGTGCTTGCCCCAGGAGGGCACCCACCTGCATATCTGTAAGGTGGACTGCGGCGACTATGGCCATGATATTCAGATCTCCACCGGTGCGTCCAATGTGTACGCCGGTATGCACACCCCCGCTGCTCTGGACGGCTCCACGCTGCCCGGAGGCATCAAGATCAAGGCAAAGCCCTTGATGGGCATTGAATCCAACGGTATGCTCTGCTCCGGCGAGGAACTGGGTCTGAACGAGGACCTGTACCCCGGCGCTGAGGTATACGGCCTGCTGGACCTGCCCAAAGATACCGTGCCCGGAACCCCCATTCAGCAGGTTGTTGGGTTGGATGATTATATCTTTGATATCTCCATCACCGCCAACCGTGCCGACTGCCAGAGCGTTCTGGGCATTGCACGCGAAGTTGCCGCTGTGCTGAATAAGCCCCTGAAAATGCCTGCCACCGATTACACCGTGAGCGATTACAAGGACCCGCGCCTGAGCATTACGGTGGAAGCACCGGACCTGTGCCCGCGCTACCTGGGCCACTATGTGCGCAACATCACCACCGGTGAATCTCCGCGCTGGATGCGCCGCCAGCTGGCCTTGTGCGGCCTGCGCAGCATTTCCAACGTGGTGGATATCACCAACTATGTGATGCTGGAAATCGGCCAGCCGATGCACGCCTTTGATATGGACACGCTGGAAAGCTGCCAGATCATTGTGCGCCGTGCCAAGGACGGCGAGAAGATCACCACGCTGGACAGCAAGGAGTTTACCCTGACCCCCAGAACCTGGTCATCTGCGATGGCGAAAAGCCGGTTGCCCTGGCCGGTGTTATGGGCGGCCTGAACAGCGAGATCAAGCCGGAAACTACCCAGCTGCTGTTTGAATCTGCCAAGTTTGCCCGCGATAACATCCGCAAGACCGCCCGCGGCCTTGGCCAGAACACGGATGCTTCCGCCCATTACGAGAAGGGCATCAGCGAATATATCACCGAGCTGGGCATGGCCCGCGCCCTGCACCTGATCCAGGAGCTGGGCTGCGGCGAAGTGACCGCCACCGAGTTTGACTGCTCTGCCGGGGCTCCGCGTAAAGGCAAGCACTTCACCGCCCGCATCAGCGCCATCAACGCCATTCTGGGCATTACTGTGCCCACCGAGGAAATTCTGGCCATCCTGAAAAAGCTCAGCTTTGAAGTGACGATGGAAGCCGACGGTGACACCATGCAGGTGGTTGCTCCGCGCTACCGCGAGGATATCGAGATCGGCGAGCCGGACCTGGCCGAGGAAGTGATCCGTGAATATGGCTATGACCATATCACCCCCACCTTCCTGAAAGCTGCCCAGGTCACCACCGGGGGCCTGACGGCTGACCAGCACCGCCGCGATAAGCTCAAGAGCGCTATGTGTGCCCAAGGCTTCTATGAGGCTATGACGCTGGCATTCTATGCGGATGCCGACCTGGATGCCCTGCACATTGCCCCCGATGCACCGGAGCGCAATGTCATCCGCATTGTCAACCCCATCTCCTCCAACCTGACCATCATGCGCTCCCTGCTGGCACCCAGCCTGTTGAACGTGGCGGTTACCAATCTGAAAAAGGGCAACGCTGCCGGCCGTCTGTTTGAGCTTTCCAACATTTATGTGCCCAAACAGCTTCCGCTGACCGAACTGCCGGAAGAGCGCCTGCACCTGGGCTTTGTGGCCTTTGGTGAGCATGAGGACTTCTTTGCCGTTAAGGGCGCACTGGAAGACCTGGCTGCTTCCTTCGGCGTAACCTTTGAGGTGGAGCGTGCCGAGGATGTGCCTTACCTGCACCCCGGCATTGCCGCTTACATCCTGTGCAACGGCGTGCGTGTGGGCAGCTTTGGCAAGCTGGCCAATGATGTGCAGGCCGGTCTGGATCTGCCGCGTGACAGCCGCGCCAACCAGAAGATCTTCCTGGGCGAGATCGATTACGAGACGCTGGTGGCACAGCTGCCTGCCGGTCTGCGTTATCATCCGCTGCCGGAGTTCGATACCGTGGCCCGTGACCTGGCTCTGGTTGCTGACGAGGAAACCCCCTGCGGCACCATCATTGCCGAAATGAAGCGCGCCTGCAAGCAGCTGGCCGATGTGGAGCTGTTTGATATCTACCGCAGCGAAGCCATTGGCGCCGGCAACAAAAAACATGGCGTTCACTTTGCACTTTGCACCGGAAAACAAAGCCCTGGAAGCTGCCGATGTGGACCGCTTTGTCAAGAAAAAAATCCTCGGCAACCTCAAGTTCAAGCTGGGCATCGAGATCCGCTGAACTCTTTTTGCCGCGTTCGCTGCCGCCCGGCGGTAAGCTGAACGCCTGAACGGAAATAACACAAAACCACCCCTTGCCCCGACCGCACGGTAAAACCTTGTGCGGCAGGGCAGGGGGTGGTCGTTTTATATTCGGCCACTGGCCTAAATGTGCCGCGCCAAAAACAAACCCGCCGGGGCAGGCAGCTGTTGTGCTGCGCCGCCCCGGCGGGTGCTGCTATCTATGGTGTGTAGTCAATCAGGTATCGGAATCCAGCTTCAGCACGGCGGTAAAGGCTTCGCTGGGCAGGGTCACGCTGCCCAGTTTGCGCATCTTCTTTTTACCGGCTTTCTGCTTTTCCAGCAGCTTCTTTTTTACGGGTAATATCGCCGCCATAGCACTTGGCCAAAACATCCTTGCGCACGGCCTTGACTGTTTCGCGGGCAATGATCTTGCCGCCCACGGCCGCCTGAATGGGAATTTCAAACAAAGCGCGCGGGATGTTCTCCTTCAGCTTTTCGCAGATGCGGCGCCCCTTGGCGTAAGCGTTATCCGCAAATACAATCATCGAAAGCGCATCCACGATCTCGCCGTTCAGCAGGAAGTCTAGCTTGACCAGCTCGGACTGGTGCCAGCCCTCCCACGCATAGTCATAGCTGGCGTAACCGCGGCTGCGGCTCTTGATGGCGTCAAAGAAGTCATAAACAATCTCGCCCAGCGGAATCTGGTAATGCAGGTCCACGCGAGTCTCATCCAGGTAATCCATCGCAATCAGGGTGCCGCGCTTTTGCTGGCACAGGTCCATCAGAGGGCCAACATAATCGTTGGGGGTGTAAATGTGGGCATCCACAAATGGTTCTTCCGCCTTGGCAATGCGGGCCGGGTCGGGATAGGCGGAGGGGTTATCGATCACTTCCACCGTGCCGTCCGTCAAGGTCAGCCGGTACTGAACACCGGGGGTGGTGGTGATCAGGTCAAGGTCAAACTCGCGCTCCAATCCGCTCGGTGATGATTTCCATGTGCAGCAGCCCAAGGAACCCGCAGCGGAAGCCGAAGCCCAGGGCCGCACTGGTTTCCGGCTCAAAGCTCAAGGCGGCATCGTTCAGCTGCAGCTTTTCCAGCGCATCTTTCAAATCAGGGTAGTCGGCGCCATCGGCGGGTAAATGCCGCAGAACACCATCGGCGTTACCTGGCGGAAACCGGGCAGAGCTTCCGCCGTGGGGGCTTCGGCCAGGGTGATGGTATCGCCCACGCGGGTATCGCGCACGGTCTTGATGGAGGCCGTCAGGTAGCCGACTTCACCGGCCTCCAGCTTATCGCAGGGAGCCAGGGCAGTAGCACCCATGTGGCCCACTTCCACCAGCTGGAAGGTTGCGCCGGTGTTCATCAGCTTGATGGTATCGCCGGGGCGCACGGTGCCTTCAAACACGCGCACATAGACGATAACGCCCTTGTAGCTGTCGTAAATGGAGTCAAAGATCAGGGCTTTCAGCGGGGCATCGGGGTCGCCCTGCGGGGCGGGAACATCCTGCACCACGCGTTCCAGCACTTCGCGGATATTGATGCCCATCTTGGCGCTCACGCGCGGGGGCATCCATGCAGGGCAGACCGATGACATCCTCTACCTCTTTGGCGGCGGCATCCGGGTCAGCGCTGGGCAGGTCAATCTTATTCAGGATGGGCACAACTTCCAGGTTGTGGTCAATGGCCAGGTAGCAGTTGGCCAGCGTCTGGGCTTCCACGCCCTGGCTGGCATCCACCACCAGGATGGCACCCTCACAGGCAGCCAGGCTGCGGCTGACTTCGTACTGAAAGTCAACGTGGCCCGGCGTGTCGATCAGGTTGAACTCGTATTCCTTGCCGTCATCGGCGTGGTAGTGCATGGTAACGGCGCGGGCTTTGATGGTAATGCCGCGCTCGCGTTCCAGCTCCATGTCGTCCAGAATCTGGTCCTCCATGGTGCGCTTGTCCACGCTGTCGGTCAGCTCCAGAATACGGTCCGACAGTGTGGACTTGCCGTGGTCAATGTGGGCAATGATACAAAAGTTGCGAATATTGTCGCGTGCCATCAGGTTTCCTCCAAATCGTTCCAGATACGCACCGGCGCGCCGTCCCGCAGGTAAACACGGGGAACCCGGCGGCTGATGCCGCAGATAATTTCATAGTTGATGGTGCCGGTCTTAGCGGCAATGCTGTCGGCGGTATCTGCGCCGATCGCAGCGTTTTCAGGGCCGAATACCGTTACTTCATCATTCATTTTAACATCGGGGATGTCGGTCACATCCACCAGGGTCTGATCCATGCACACCCGGCCGATTATCGGAGCGGGCTTTCCGCGGATGCTCATAACCCCCGCATTGGGGTTGCCATTGCTGCCGGAAAGCGCGCGGGGGTAGCCGTCCGCATAGCCAACGCATACGGTGGCAACCTTGCGGGGTGTGTTGGCTGTGTAGGTGCGGCCATAGCTCACGCTCTCACCGGGTAAAAGGTCCTTTACAAATTCCACAACACTTTTCAGCGTCATGGTGGGGCGCAGGCCGTCAAAATGCACTTCCGGGCTGGGGTCCAGCCCATACAGGATAATGCCTGCGCGGGTCAGGCTGTGGTGCCATTCCGGGTGGCGCATTTGTGCGGCAGAGTTGGAGCAGTGAATGGTGTGCAGGGCAACGCCGTCCGCCTGCAGCCGCTGCACGGTGCGCTCAAACAGGGCGTGCTGGGCTTGGGTGTAGGCTTCGTTTTCCGGCGTGGTGCTGTCTGCCACGGCAAAATGCTGGAAAATACCGCTGAAGTGCAGCTTGGGCAGGGCGGCGCAGCGCTCCATGGCAGCGATTGCCGCCTCAAAGTCAGAACGCACGCTGAACCCAATGCGTCCCATACCGGTATCAACCTTAAAGTGGCAGTATACTTCCACGCCGGCGTTTTGGGCGGCAGCGGAAAGCGCCTTGGCATACTCTTCGGAATAGACGGTCTGGGTAATGCAGTTGAACGCCAGCTGATCCACCTGCAGCGGGTCGGTGTAGCCCAGGATCAAGATGGGTTTACTGATCCCGTGGCGGCGCAGGTGCCGCGCTTCGGCCAGGCAGCTGACCGCAAAAGCGGCTGCACCGTTTTCTTCCAGCCAGGGCCCGGCCACAGCGGCGCCGTGGCCGTAAGCGTCCGCCTTGACAACGCAGCACACCGGCGCGCCCACCGTCTTTTTGATCAGTGCCAGGTTGCTCTGCATAGCATCCAGATCAACCAATGCCCAACAATGCTTTTCGTACAGTTCGTTCGTCATTGCAATCCACCCCATTTCGATACAAAACACAACGGGGAATCTAGCCCCGCGTGCGCCCGGCATGCAGCGGCCGCCAGCCGTCAATGCCGCTTTGCTGCAAAGCGTGCAGTGTTTTCTGACGGAAAGCCGGGTCGTCCCGGCTCATCTGCTGCACAAACAATTTGGTCTGTTCGCGCACTGTGGCGCCATCAGCCGGGCAGCGGCTTTTGATGATGGGCAGCCCGGCGTGGTATACCGCGCTTTTTACCTCGCTTTCGGTGGCAAAGATCATTGGCCGGATCAGCGTAATCTTGCGCTGGTCCAGATAGGTCACAGGCGAAAAACACCCAATACGGCCTTCCCGCCAAAGGTTCATGTAAAAAGTCTCCACGGCATCATCCAGGTGGTGCCCCAGCGCCACTTTGTTGCAGCCAAGTTCCTGCGCGGCAGCGTGCAGTGCCCCGCGCCGCATTTTGGCACACAGCGCGCAGGGGTTCGGCTCTTTGCGGTAATCAAATACCACGGGGCCGATATCCGTGCGCCGTATTTCGT